>Ga0129317_1001468_pt1 | contig 17123 bp, 14 predicted proteins | sample Cm1ome_FD_94430 | JGI IMG/M metagenome (GOLD analysis project Ga0129317, IMG submission 94430) | Eastern black-and-white colobus group fecal microbial communities from Wisconsin, USA - Cm1105 metagenome | ecosystem: Host-associated > Mammals > Digestive system > Large intestine > Fecal | place... | reverse complement strand
GTTAAATTCCGAAGCCCTTAGCCTTTAGCTTTTAGCCATCAGGAAGCGGCTTCGCCGCTTTATTATCGGGCGGCGGAACGCCGCCCCTACATCAGGCTAACGGCTAATGGCTATGGGCTAACGGCTTAAAACTTCTGTAAGAGTCCCTGCCTCAGGACTTGCTGATCACCTTAATATCTGATCTTGGGCATCGCAGGATATCCCCACTGGTTGGGTCCCACGCTTGGACGGCAAAGGAAAATGATCATTATTATCGCATAGGTCAACAGGAAAATGAATGTTGCACAGAATACTGCACCAACAGCTTCTCTGCTGCCTGTAACAGCTGTTGCGATCATAAAGCCTGCGCCGCCAATGGCGATCAGAATAGTACCTAATGCCCACCAGCCCGATTTGCCGATGTCATGGAGCCTTCTTACCATTGATGAAATATTGGGCAGGAGGAACACAGCTGACTCAGCCAAGCTGATTATACTTGTTATGACCAAAGCGTCAGAGCCAAGTGTCGTTTTCAGTATTTCCGTGACCGCATTGACACATAAGCCAACTATAAATACGAACAGATAACCGAACCAGTATTCGCTTCGTGTGGAGCGTCCTTTGAAGTTCACATAGTTCTTGAAATAGAGCTTGATAGCCTCTCCGAAGCCTACATATCTGGGACTTCCGTCCGACTGATTGTAGAATGAGGGATCAAGTCCGTAGATAGGAGGAGCACCGTAGGGCTGACCATAGCCGCCGCGCTGACCGTAATTGTTCGGCTGTCCGTAATTGTTTGGCTGACCGTAGTTATTCGGCTGACCATAATTGTTCGGCTGACCATAATTGTTCGGCTGACCATAATTGTTCGGCTGACCGTAGTTGTTCGGCTGACCGTAATTGTTAGGCTGACCATAATTGTTCGGCTGTCCGTAGTTATTCGGCTGACCATAATTGTTCGGCTGTCCGTAGTTATTCGGCTGACCGTAATTGTTAGGCTGAGCACCGCCGCCCTGCTGTGCCTGATCTGTTGTCGGCTCTGCAGGTGCCTTTGAAGCTGCAAAGAGATCGTCCATTGCCCCCGACGCATCCTCCAGCATAGCTCCGCAGTTTTCGTAGTATCTGTCGCCTATCTTGTTTTCATAGTTACAGTATTTGCATTTCATGGTAAAAAACCCCCTTATTCATGATGATAATATTCTATCAGAAAAAAAGCTGCTTGTCAATATATATACATACAAAAAAGCTCCCTGTCGGGGAGCTTCTGCTTATTCGATCGTAACAGAGACCTTCTGGTCCTTCTTAGCTGCGCCTGCGCGCATGATAGTACGGAGGGCCTTTGCGATCCTGCCCTGCTTACCGATAACTCTGCCCATATCGTCGGGAGCAACGTTAAGGTGGAATACGATAACGCCCTCTTCGTCGGGCTCGTCCTCGGTGATATTTATAGCGGACTTATCTTCTACGAGGCCTGCTGCGATAGCATAAAGTAAATCTTTCATTAGTATTAAACCTCCGATAAGCTTTCGGACAGAGGCAGAGACCTTTACGCCTCTCCTCCTCCATTAAGCTTCAGCTCAAAGAACTCCCTCTTTCTTGAGGATAGCCTTTACTGTGTCAGTAGGCTGTGCGCCCTTAGCGATCCAGTCCTTAGCCTTATCTGCGTCGATCTTGACAACAGAGGGCTCCTTAGTAGGATCATAGTAACCGATCTCCTCAACGAAACGACCGTCTCTGGGGTATCTTGAATCAGCTACGACTACACGATAGAAAGGAGCCTTCTTAGCGCCCATTCTTCTCAGTCTGATCTTTACTGCCATTTGAATTCACCTCCGTGTAAAAAGTATATATTCCATGCGGCGGGAGACGTCGCATTGAAAGCTGTGTCAGTCTTTTCAGAAGGGCAGGTTTCCGCCGCCCTTGCCTGTGTACTTATCGAAGTTCATGCCTGCAAGGTTCTTTCTTGCCTTACGCAGGCTCATCTTGCCCGACTTGCCTGTGAACTTCTTCATCATTGTCTGCATCTGGTCGAACTGCTTGAGGAGTCGGTTTACGTCCTCGACCTTAGTGCCCGAGCCGTTTGCGATACGCTTCTTGCGTGAGGGATTGATGATAGAGGGCTTGGCTCTTTCAGCCTTGGTCATAGAGGTTATCATAGCCTCTATCCTGCCCAGCTGGCTCTCGTCGATATCGGCGTCCTTTATCTTGTCGCCAACACCGGGGAGCATACCGAGTATTGACTTCATGGAGCCCATGCGCTTGATCTGCTTCATCTGGTCAAGAAGGTCGTCCATATCGAACTTGTTCTCCTTGAACTTCTTGGTGAGCTTTTCGGCGTCCTTCTGGGACATGACGTTCTCGGCTTTTTCTATGAGTGTGAGCACATCGCCCATTCCGAGGATACGGGAAGCCATTCTCTCGGGGTGGAACTGCTCGAAATCGTCCAGCTTTTCGCCCATACCAACGAACTTGATGGGCTTACCTGTTACGGAGAGTACGGACAGAGCCGCACCGCCTCTGGTATCGGAGTCAAGCTTTGACATGAGAACGCCTGTTATGCCCACAGCATCATCGAATGCCTTGGCAACATTTACTGCGTCCTGACCTGTCATAGCGTCAACTACCAGCATTATCTCGTCGGGGTTTGTCTCCTTCTTGATATTTACCAGCTCGTCCATGAGAGCCTCGTCAATGTGGAGACGACCTGCGGTGTCTATTATGAGTATGTCGTGACCATAGTCCTTGGCGTAGGCAAGAGCCTTCTTGGCGATGACAACGGGGTCTGTCTGACCCATCTCAAACACCTTTACGTCAGCCTTTCCGCCCACAACCTGTAACTGATTGATAGCAGCAGGACGGTAGATATCACAGGCAGCCAGCAGGGGACGGTGTCCCTCCTTCTTGAGGAGCTTAGCCAGCTTTGCGGCGTGGGTGGTCTTACCCGAACCCTGAAGTCCGCACATCATGATGACCGTAGGCGGCTTTGAAGCCATATTTATACGGGCGTTGCTGTTACCCATAAGGGATACCAGCTCTTCGTTAACTATCTTTATTACCTGCTGAGCGGGAGTAAGGCTTGCCAGCACTTCCTCGCCCACAGCTCTTTCTGTAACGCTCTTTACAAAGTCCTTTACTACCTTGTAGCTTACGTCGGCTTCAAGCAGCGCAAGTCTTACCTCACGCATAGCCTCTTTTACGTCTGACTCAGTGAGCTTGCCTCTTGACTTGAGCTTTTTGAAGACGTTATTGAGTTTTTCGGAAAGTCCCTCGAATGCCATGCCGAACCTCCTTTATATTACAGCAGCTCCGCGCCCTTAGCGGTCTCGGAGAGTATGGTATTTCTTATATTCCCGTCAGTGATCTGCTCTGCGGCAGCTTCTATATTGCCGAAGCATTCCCGCATCCTGCCCAGTCTTTCCGCGAAGCCCAGTTTTTCCTCATAGTTGAGGAGTATATCCTCGGTGCGCTTGATAATGCTTCGCACCGCCTGTCTGGTGATATTCATGGGCTGACCTATTTCCGCAAGGGACAGGTCATCGCAGTAATACATCTCCATGATACTGCGCTGGTGGTCTGTGAGCAGGTCGCCGTAGCAGTCAAGGAGCATTACGAATTTCAGTTCTTTAGCCATTTTCGGGCACCTCTTTTGGGTGTAATGCAAAATCACTTTACACATTATACTACATCCCTGCGGTTTTGTCAAGTGGGAGCGATAAATTTCCGCCACATTCGGGATAATGCCGAAAAAAGCGTCCCCCTCGGGACGCTTTTTGTATACTGTCTTAAAGCGGGCTTATTTCTCCTGCTCGGCTTCCTCTGTTTCGGACATATCCGAATATGTAATGCTGACCATATCCACCACATCGTCCTCATTGAAGGAAATGACGATGGAATGACCTCTCAGAATGCCCTGTTCGTCCTTGCCCAGCATGATACCGTAGCGATAGGTGTGGGTGAAGGGCATATCCAGCTTCTGCTCGTCATCGGGAGGACCTATGAGCTTCGTCACATCGTCTATGGTGGACACAAGGGGCGTTATGCCGTAGATACTGCTGTCCGAGGTCTTTACGGATATGCTGTACATAACGCTTTCCTGCTCGTGATGGGTATAGGAGTTCTCCAGCATAACGGTACCCATTTCCGTACCGTTATAATAAAGGGAAGCCATGGCGTTGCCCTCTTTAAGTCCGTACTCCTTCTTGTCATAGAACTTTACGTCCCATTCCTTTCCCAGCTTTGTAATATACTGGGGCAGGTCAAAGTGCTGACCCTTTATATTGATATTGCTTCGCACCGCATCAACATCGAAGATGCCGTCCTCAACTGTATATGGCTCGGGGATAGGCGGTATCTCCATATGGGATACCACAAAATCGTCCTTTTTGAGACAGCCTGCAGATAAACACATCATTGCGCAGGCAAGCATAAAGGCAATGGTCTTTTTCATGTTATTCTCCTCTGTTCGTAAGCCTTCAGCGGCAGGCTTTTCCTATTTTCTCGCCGTATTTCACCACGGTCTCGATACCCTCTGCGGAATTGCGGAGTATATCCTCATCGGGACAGATGGTATCTTTTCCGAAAAGCATGACTATGGTGGAGCCGCCAAACTCGAATTTTCCCTTTTCCTCGCCGCGGCAGAAGCCGCCCTCGCCGTGATGGTTCACGATCCTTCCCACCATCATTGCGCCGACCTCCACCTGCACAACATCGCCGAAGTTCTCGGTGTGGAGCACGGTATACTCGCGGCTGTTGCGCTTGTAGATGTTATATCGCTCCAGCGCCACGGGATTGACCGTGTGGAGCTCTCCTGCGATAAAGGTATTGTCGGTCTTGGTGCCGTTGTCTATGTAGCAGTAGCGGTGATAGTCGTCCACCTCAAGGCGGAATATAAGGCAGTAGCCTCCGCAGAAACGGTTCGCAAGGAACTCGTTCTTCAGCAGGTCGCTGACTCTGTATCGCGAGCCCTTTATGCGGAAGATGCTGTTCTTTCCTATCTTATGCACCGTCAGCTTTGAATCGCAGGGGCTTATGAGATGGTCGGGAGCATAGTCCACAGGGCGCTTTTCGGGCTTTATGACACGGGTGAAGAAGTCGTTGTATGAGCGGAAGCGGTACATGACATACTCCGAGGTATCTATGCCGCTTCGCTTGATGAAAGGCTTTATCAGCAGCGTGGAAGCCCTTGAGTCCATGAATTTTCCTGCAACATAGGACACAGCAGGGGCAGTCAGGGTCTTGAGCAGCACTCGTCCGAAGACACTGCCGTAGAGCTTTTTCAGCAGCTTGTTCTGTTTTTCGTTTGTGACGATGGTCTCGCCTGTTCTGGTCTTTATCATGGTGAAGCTCCTCCCCTCAGCCTCGGCAGCGGCTTAAAGCCTTGCATTGGCAAGCATGAGCTTGATACGGTTTTCCTGATTTACTCTTGTGGCACCGGGGTCATAGTCTATGGCGACTATATTTGCGTTGGGGTTATCCTGCTTGATGGCTCTGGACATACCCTTTGCCACTATATGATTGGGCAGACAGCCGAAGGGCTGTGTGCAGATGATATTCTCCACGCCCGACTTTGCCAGTGCAGCCATTTCCGCAGGTATAAGCCAGCCCTCGCCCATGACCACGCCCTGATTGATGTACTTGTCGGCAAGCTTTCTCAGGTGCTCGAAGTCGTGGAGAGGCTCGAAGCTCCCCTGCTCCTTCATGACCTTGATGAGCTCCTTCTGCTTGGCGTAGATAAGGTCATAGCCTATCTTGTTGAAGATGGACTGCTTTGTGGTGTGGTCGTATATCTTAGCGTCATTGAAGGTGCCTGCCGCGCAGTACATAACGAACTCCAGCAGCGAAGGCACAACGGGCTCGCAGCCCTCGGAAATAAGGAAATCCTCAAGGTGGTTGTTGGCAAGGGGAGAATACTTGACGTATATCTCGCCCACGATGCCCACTCTTATCTTCTTCTCACTGCTGAGAGGGATAGAGGCGAAATCATCAAGGATATCCCTGTATACCTTCTTTGTCCTGAGGAACATCTTGCTGCCCTTCAGGAAGATATTGCACAGTCTCCTGTGCCATTTGTCCAGCATTTTCTTTGACTCGCCCTTGTTTATCTCATAGGCTCTGCACTTGTTATAGCAGGTCATGAGCAGGTCGCCGTAGAGCACGGCATACAGCATTTTAAGGAACATGGGGGCGGTTATCCTGAAAGCGCTGTCCTTTTCCAGTCCGCTGAAATTCAGCGATACAACGGGTATCTGAGGATAGTTCTTGGCAACAGCCTTTCTCAGCAGGTGGATATAGTTTGAAGCTCGGCAGCCGCCTCCCGTCTGTGTGATGAGGAGAGCGGTCTTGTCGGGGTCATACTTTCCGCTTTTGAGAGCGTCCATGAACTGTCCTATAACGAGGAGCGCAGGGTAGCAGGCGTCGTTGTGAACGTTTTTCAGTCCCTCATCGACCACTGCACGGGAATCATTTGTCAGCAGCTCCAGCTTATAGCCCTTTGCCTCAAAGATGGAAATGAGCATCTTGAAGTGTATGGGCAGCATATCGGGTACGAGGATAGTGTGGGTCTTTATCATATCCTCGGTAAACTTTGCATATTCGGGCATAGTGACCTCCGTATCATTGCTTCATAGCCTGTGCAGCTCAGACAGTCTGCACCTGAGGCTTTTTCGCAGGCTTCTGCTCTGCCTGCTCCATAGCGGCGACAAGGCTCCTGAGTCTTATCCTTGCGGCGCCAAGGTTGTTTATCTCGTCTATTTTCAGCTGTGTATACAGCTTTCCGCGGCTCTCGAGGATATGTCTCACCTCATCGCCCGTAACAGCGTCTATTCCGCAGCCGAATGACACAAGCTGTATGAGCTGCATATCGGGCTGTGTGGTGACGTATTTGGCGGCGCGGTAGAGCCTTGAATGGTAAGTCCACTGGTTGAGCACGCCCAGCTTGGGGGTGCTGGAAAATCCCGAGATGCTGTCCTCTGTGATGACAGCCATGCCGAGACTGGAGACAAGCTTATGTATGCCGTGGTTTATCTCCTTGTCTATGTGATAGGGACGGCCTGCGATAACGATTATCTTTCTTCCCTCAGCTCTTGCCTGAGTGATTATCTCCATGGCTTTTTTCGTTACCGAGTTGTGGTAAGCCTGAAGCGCCTCGTAAGCCTTGTCCACAGCGTCGGGTATCCTGCCCTTGACGTTGTATCGGCTGAGAGCCTTTCCCAGCACCTTTATGACGTTCTTCCTGATATTCAGGTCGAGATAGGGGTGGATAAAGTTCTCCTTGTTGAGCCTTGGATTGTTTGCCATGAGCAGCTCGGGATAATAGGCAACTACGGGACAGTTGAAGTGGTTGTCGCTGCCGCCCTCGTCCAGATTGTAGCTCATGCAGGGGTAGAATATGAAGTCCACGCCCTTGTCCAGCAGGTTCTCGATGTGTCCGTGAGTAAGCTTTGCAGGGTAGCACACCGTATCCGAGGGGATGGTATGCTGTCCCAGATAGTACATATCACGGGAGCTCTCGTCGTAGACCACTGTCCTGAAGCCCAGTGTGGTGAACAGCATATGCCAGAATGGCAGCTGCTCGTAGAAGCCGAGTGCAAGGGGAAGTCCCACTGTGCCGCGATAGCGCTTGGGCTGGTGGGTCTTGACGGTGTTGAGTATGCTGTCGTATTTGAACTCGTAGAGATTGGGAACAGTGTTCCTGTTGGCAGCTCCGCCGCCCTTTTCGCAGCGGTTGCCCGAGATGAAGCGGCGTCCCTTGCCGAAGCTGATGATGTTCAGCTGGCAGTGAGCGGTACATCCGCCGCAGTTTGCGGAACGCGAGGTGTAGGTGAAGTTCTCAAGCTCCTCTGCGGAGATGAGCTTTGAAGCCTCCTCCCCTGCTCTCTCCTTGGCATAGAGAGCACAGCCGAATGCGCCCATGAGACCCGAGATAGCAGGACGGATAACGTTCCTGCCCAGCTCCTTCTCGAACGAGCGGAGCACCGCGTCATTGAGGAAGGTTCCGCCCTGAACGACGATGTTCTTTCCGAGGTCGTCGGGAGAATTGGCACGGATGACCTTGTAAATGGCATTCTTGATGATAGAGGAGGACAGTCCTGCGGAGATATCTTCCACGGTGGCGCCGTCCTTCTGCGCCTGTTTTACTGAGCTGTTCATGAATACGGTACATCGTGAGCCAAGGTCAACGGGGTGCTCGGCAAAGAGTCCCAGCTGTGAGAACTCGGCTATATCGTAGCCCAGCGCCATTGCGAATGTCTGTATGAAAGAGCCGCAGCCCGAGGAGCAAGCCTCGTTGAGCATTATGCTGTCGATGCTCTTGTTCTTTATCTTGAAGCACTTGATGTCCTGTCCGCCGATGTCGATGATGAAGTCAACATCGGGACAGAAGTAAGCCGCTGCCTTGAAATGCGCCACGGTCTCGACTATGCCGTGGTCAACGGAGAGACCTGCCTTTATGAGGTCCTCGCCGTAGCCTGTTACAGCGGAGCCTTTAATGGTGATACCGGGGTTCATCTCGCTGTAAATGCGCTTTACCTGATCGGCTATCTTGTCAAGGGGCTGACCCAGATTTGAGGAGTAGTGGTGGTAGAGGATACGTCCGTCCTCTGTGATGAGCACCAGCTTGGTGGTGGTGGAGCCTGCGTCGATGCCGAGATAGGCATCACCCTTGTAGGTGCGTATATCCGCATAGCCCAGATCGAACTTCTTGTGACGGTCTATGAACTCGTCATACTCGGCTTGGGAGCGGAAAAGTGGCTCGCCCGTAACTATGGCATCGGAAGCCTTTGCGGTGCGTATCTTCTCGATGATATCGCTTATATGGAACGCCTTCTCGGCAGTAGCCGCATAGATAGCACAGCCGTAAGCCACAAAAACAGGAGCCTCGGGCGGGAACACAGCGTGCTCATCGTCAAGTCCGAGAGTCCTTACAAAAGCCTTTTTGAGTCCGCGGAGGAAAAAGAGAGGACCGCCGAGGAAAAGTACCTTTCCCTCAATGGAGCGTCCCTGAGCAAGTCCCGAAACAGTCTGGTCAACGACTGCCTGAAAGATACTTGCGGCAACGTCCTCGCGCCTTGCGCCCTGATTGAGCAGGGGCTGTATATCCGACTTGGCAAAAACTCCGCAGCGTGAAGCTATGGGGTATATCTTCTGTGCGTGGAGGGACAGCTCGTCCAGCTGGTCTGCGGAAACCCCCAGCAGTGTAGCCATCTGGTCGATGAATGCACCCGTACCGCCTGCACAGGTGCCGTTCATACGCTGTTCAACGCCGCCTGTCAGGAATATTATCTTAGCGTCCTCGCCGCCCAGCTCTATAACAGCGTCAGCGTCGGGCTGCTTCTGCTTAACGGCGAGAAAAGCCGCATGGACCTCCTGAACAAAGGGGATATCCGCAGAATTTGCCAGTCCCAGACCTGCCGAGCCCGTGATACATACGGTGAACTCCTCGTCGGGATAGTCCGCCTGAATGATCTTCAGCTGGTCAGTCACCGTCTCCTTTACCTTGGAGAGATGGCGCTGATACTTGGAATACAGGATATTTCCGTCGCTGTCGGTTATGACAGTCTTTACCGTGGTCGATCCCACGTCAATGCCGAGAGAATACTTATTTGCCATTATACACCTCAGAAGAAGTTATTATCGGGCGGACGATCCGCCCATATCGTTCAATTCGCTATTCTTTTATTATAGCACATTTATTATGTAAAAGTAAAGAGGTAAAATTTCCGCATTGCAGATAGGTGGGATAAGTTGCCATTTTTCGCAGGAAATGATATAATAACGTATATTTGGTACATTTCAGTATAGCACGATAGCTTCACAATGTCAATTTGAAAATTTTTCGGAAAAAGCTGTAACGAAAAGGCTTTTTCCGCAACTAATAAGTGAACGTTCGGAAAGGAGGTGTCGGCGTGTCGGGAGAAATGGAGCAATACTACAAGGAAAACGGCAGGAAGGTCTTTCTGTACCTCATGACTCTCTGCGGCGATGCCGACACCGCCGAGGAGCTCACTCAGGAGACCTTTTACCGCGCCATAAAGTCGCTGAAGAAATACAAGGGCGAGAGCTCCGTGTACACATGGCTGTGCAGTATCGCGCGCAACGCATGGCTGGAGGAGCTCCGCAAGCGCACAAAGCACAAGGGCGAGGAGATAAGCGAGCTTGCGGAGGACACGGCTCCCCGTCCCGACGAGGCTGCGGAGAGCGCCGACGGACGGCTGAGGCTGCTGAAAAAGATACACTCCCTGCCCGAGACGGAAAAGGAGCTGATACTGCTCCGCGCCTCACAGGAGCTGAGCTTCCGCGAGATAGGGGAGATATTCGGAAAGTCCGAGAACTGGGCGCGTGTGACCTATTACCGTGCCAAGCAGAAATTAGCCCGCGGCGATTAACGCAGGGACGACCGCAAACAGCCAACCGTAGGGGAGGGCGCCCCCGCCCTCCCGAAGCAAGCACATCACCATGAACGGGAGCCCGAAACTAAAAAACCGCCTGTAGGGGCTGATATTATCCGCCCGACAAGTTGAGAGTTGAAAGCAGATAGTTGAGAGTTGCGGTATAGCCTTTCGGCGATATTATTCAGATCTGTCTGCGTAAGCAGACACAATAACTCTGCACTCTCAACTCTAAACTCTCAACTAAAAAAGGAGTTGATATTATGAAATGCAATATAATCAGAGACCTTCTGCCGCTGTACTGCGACAAGCTGACCTCAGAGGACAGCAATGAGGAAATAGAAAAGCACCTCCGCGAATGCGAGGAGTGCAGCAATATCTACGAGAGCATGAACAACAAGGAAGATGATATAAAAGCCGACCGTAAGGACATAAAGCCGCTGAAAAAGATAAAAAAGCGTATAAAACTCAAAGTAATAGCCGCCATTCTCGGCACACTTGCAGTGCTGTCCGCAGTTTTTGTGTTCGTATTTGTGGGAGTTATCCCCATAAGCTCGGATAGGCTGCATTATACCGTGACCGCATATGAAGTCAAGTCATACATGATAAAGCACGAGCCGAACGAAAACGGTGAATATCTCGAAGAATACCGTGCTGAATACATGGACGATTTCTATCCCATTCCTGATGGTGCAAAAGTCGAAACAGAACATCATATAAGCATTGATTTTGAGGCGGACTGCAAGATGATAAATTACAGGTTTGACGCTGATTACGAATATTTTGTAAATGATGAGGGCATAAATGATATGAGAACGCATGAGGAGAGGTGGATATACCCTGTTGTGAAGCTGCCTTTTGATAATCGTAGCAAACACCCTAATCAGTTTTCGTGCGGCGGAAATGTTAAAGAAGGCGATACCCTCACTATCCACTGCCGTGACAAGGACATAGAATTAGACCTCTGGCAGTTATATCTGGACAATGTTGAAAAATAACACAAACGGACGGTGAAAGCCGTCCGTTTCCTTTTTCCCTGTTTTTCGGGCGGCGGAGCGCCGTTCATGTGGTTCACGACGGGTGTTTGCTGCGTTTTTCAACTTTCAACTTACCAAATGTTGACAAATCGGGACTCTTTATGTATAATAAAAGCAGTATGAAACGGAAAGGATAATTTCATGTTCAAACGCAACCATGTCGTAAGACTTATACTCATATTCACCCTCATTATGGGAGTTTCCTCCCTCGCTGTCATGATAGGCGGAGTGATGAGGGCGCGAAACAACAACTACATCACCATCGCCCCCGAGACTATGAAGCTGATACAGCTTGATCCCCCGAAGGAGGGCGATCCCATAGCTATCGTGGACACAACCCTCGGCGAGGTAAGGTTCAGACTTTTCCCCGAGCAGTCACCCAATGCCGTGGCGAACTTCACAGAGCTGGCAAATTCGGGCTACTATAACGGCACCTACGTTTTCCACGCAGAGAGCGGAGTCTATTCCGCGGCAGGCGCTCCCAACAAGGACGGCTCCGCCAAGGACAACTCACATGAGCTGGTGGAGAGAGAGCTCAGTCAGGACCTGTGGCCATTCAAGGGCGCTGTCCTCGCCATGAACACCACCGTAAAGCAGAACTTCAAGGAGAAGATACTGGGCGGCGGCACCTACTACAACGGAAGCCGCTTCATCATGCTGAACACCGTCACCTATGATGACGAATTCAAGGAGGAGCTGAAGAACTCCTCCGAGAGCGAAGCCCTTGCGGACGCCTTTATCGAAAACGGCGGCGTTCCCAACTTCTCACAGCAGATGACCGTCATCGGTCAGATATACAGCGGCATGGACGTTGCGGAAAAGCTGGCTCAGCTGGAGACCAACGACATCGGCGTGTATAAGTTCCCCAAGGAGGACGTCCTCATAAATTCTGTCACTATAAGCACCTATTCTTCGGAAGATGAAATAACGGAAGATACAAAAAACAACTGATATTTCGTTGATTTCAGCGATAAAACCTGCCTTTTCATGGAAAAGCTTTGTAATCTGACAACAAAAATATCAGGAAACTATTTACAAATCAAATTATTTGATGTATAATATATAAGTTGAAGTATAGTTACTCATAATAATCACAGTATCTCTTAATTCTGAGGAGTGATATATGATGCTCAGAAAATTCCTCGCAGGTCTTTTCTGTACAGTAATTGCGGCTTCTGCATTTACATCATGCAGCAGTCAGACGAGCAGCAGCTCTGACACCGCGGAGGTAACTACCGCAGCAGAGCTTACAACAGAGGCTGTTTCCACACAGCCGCTCACAGTGGAAAATGTTGACATTGCAAACTTCACAGCCCCCGAAAAGGGCGATACTATAATAATCATGAACATCAGGGACTACGGAACGGTCAAGTTCAGACTCTTCCCCGAGTACGCGGACAGAGGCGTCGAGAACTTCGTTGAGCTGGCTAAAAAAGGCTACTACGACGGTCTCAAGTTCCACAGAGTCATCAACGACTTCATGATACAGGGAGGAGACCCCCTCGGCACAGGCACAGGCGGCGAATGCACCTGGGGCGGAAAGTTCGACGGCGGTACAGACCCCCATCTTATCCATGCAGCAGGCGCTGTTGCCTACGCAAACAGCGGCGGCACCTCCACCAACGGCAGCCAGTTCTACATCGTTACGGGTACTACCTATACCGATGAGGATTTCGACGATATCGCCAATAAAGGCTATATATTCTCCGACAATGCAAAGGAGATATACAAGAAAGCAGGCGGAGCCCCCTGGCTTGACGGCAGCTATACCGTTTTCGGTCAGGTCATCGACGGTCTGGATATTATATTCAAGATACAGAATGTAAAGACCGACCCCGACAACGATATGCCTTACAAGGACGTCATCATGGACTCCGTTACCGTCGGCGAGTACGACGGAGAGGATATACGCTGGTATATCAATGATTACGAGGCATTTGACCCCGAGGAGATCAGACAGGCATCGGCTAAGGAAGACGTGGAGATCAAGAACTTCACAGCCCCGAAAGAGGGCGAGACCATAGTCAGCATGAAGCTGAAAGGCTACGACAGGGAAGTAAAGATCAAGCTCTTCCCCGAGTACACCGAAAAGGGCATCGAAAACTTTACCACACTGGCAGAACAGGGCTACTATGACGGGCTCACATTCCACAGGGTGATGAAGGATTTGCTCATTGAGGGCGGTGACCCCAACGGAGACGGTACCGGCGGCGAATCCATATTCGACAAGGGCTATGAGGACAGCGCAGACCCACACCTCCTCCATGTTGCAGGTGCAGTTGCCTATTCAAATGAAGGTTCACTTAATACAAACGGAAGCCGCTTCTTTATTGTCACAGGTGAAAAGCTCACTCAGGACGAGGTCGACGAGATAGAGTCCTACGGCTACGAATTCTCCAAAAGCGAAAAGGAGCTATATACCGAGTACGGCGGTGTACCGTGGTTCGACGGGAGCTATACGGTCTTCGGTCAGGTCTTTGACGGACTGGATATCATCTTCGATATCCAGAACTGCGAAGTTGACGAAAACAATAAGCCCAAGAAGGACATTGTCATCGAGAAGATGACCGTCACCAAGTATAACGGGGAGGATGTCCGCTGGTATCTTTCCGACTATGAATGACAGCTTTCAAGCTAAGGCTTGATGATTTATATTATCGGCGTCTTATGCCGAGGAACAAAAGAAAGAAATTCGGGAGCAGATATAAATAACCCGAAAAATAAGGAGAGAAAATATTTGGATAAGTTTGTTATAAAAGGCGGAAGACGCCTTGAAGGTGAAGTTACCATCAGCGGTGCAAAGAATGCAGCTGTTGCTATCCTGCCCGCAGTGATCCTTTCGGACGAGCCCTGCGTTATCGAGAACGTTCCCTACATCAGCGATGTAAGGATATGCATCCGCATACTCAAGGAAATGGGTGCGGAGGTCACAAACGTAGGCAAGGACGCTTACAGGATCGATCCCACAACTATCAATAAGTTCTGCGTTCCTTATGAGTACGCAAGAAAAATGCGTGCTTCCTACTATTTCCTCGGAGCGCTCCTCGGCAAGTTCAACAAGGCAAGAGTTTCAATGCCCGGCGGATGTCCCTTAGGAGACCGCCCCATCGACCAGCACCTGAAGGCTTTCACAGCTCTGGGCGCAAAGTATACCCTCAGTCAGGGCATGATCGACCTTACCTCAGACAAGCTCTCGGGCAGCCAGATCTTCTTCGATGTGGTAACTGTGGGCGCGACTATGAACGCTATGCTGGCCGCCGTAAAGGCAGAGGGTCTCACCGTCATAGAGAATGCGGCTAAGGAGCCCCATATCGTTGACCTTGCAAACTTCCTCAACTCCATGGGAGCAAATATCATGGGCGCAGGTACAGACGTCATCAAGATCAGAGGCGTAGAGCACCTCCACGGTACTACCTACGCTGTTATCCCCGACCAGATCGAGGCAGGTACATTCATGGTGGCTGTTGCAGCTACAAAGGGCGATGTGCTCATCAAGAACGTTATCCCCAAGCACCTTGAGTCCATCACAAAGAAGCTTGAGAAAATAGGCGTAAACATAGAACAGTTCGACGACAGCATCAGGGTATGGGTAGACGGTCCCCTTGTAAAGACTAATGTAAAGACCGCTCCTCACCCCGGCTTCCCAACGGATATGCAGTCTCAGATAGCTACTCTCCTCTGTCTTGCAGAGGGAACCAGCATCATCACCGAGAATATCTGGGAGCAGCGCTTCCGCTACGTTGACGAGCTGAGAAGAATGGGCGCCGATATCACCGTAAACGGCAAAGTAGCTCTTATCGAGGGTACCGGCAAGCTCATGGGAGCTCCCGTAAAGGCGTGTGACCTTAGAGCAGGCGCTGCACTTATCATTGCAGGACTGGCTGCAAGCGGCGTCACCGAGATCGAGGATATCTACCATATCGAGCGCGGCTATGACTGCATGGAGGGTAAGCTCCGTGCACTGGGCGCAGATATCGAAAAGGTAAGCGTTCCCGATAAGGCTGAGGACTCAAAGCCCGATAACGCCAAGGCTGCTGTTTAATAAGTATCACGGCTGCTGCACAACAGTGCGGCAGCTTTTTCATCTGTCTGCATGGGAGCACGCTCTGCGCGCCCCCTGTTTTTATGACCTCACATACAAGGAGTTTTATGAAGGATAATAAAGGATTATACAAAAAACTGTTTACCATAGTGGCTCCTATCGCCTTCCAGTACATGATGTCGTCACTGGTTTCGGCGTCGGACGCCTTTATGCTGGGCTTTCTCGATCAGGACTCACTGTCCGCTTCATCACTGGCAGGACAGATAGCCTTTGTGTACAGCCTGTTCTTCGGAGCATTCGTGGCAGGCTGCGGAGTCCTCGCCGCTCAGTACTGGGGCAAAAAGGATCAGCGTACTGTTGAGGAGGTCCTTGCCATAACCATGCGCTATTCCCTTATAATAGGCGCACTTTTCTCACTGGCAGCCGCTTTGCTGCCGCGGCAGATAATGCACATCTTCACATCTGACAGCCACCTCATCAGTCTCGGAGCAGTATATCTGCGTACTGTGGCAGCTTCCTACCTGCTGGCAGGCTTCTCGCAGGCTTATTTCGGCATTATGAAGGTCTGTGACCGCGCAGGGCTCAGCTCCCTTATAGGCAGCCTTGCGGTGGTGCTGAATATCGCCCTCAACGGCTGTCTCATCTTCGGAGTGGGACCATTCCCCGAAATGGGCATCGCAGGAGCAGCTCTCGCCACGGTCATCACCCGTGCTTTTGAGTGCGTATTCATACTCTTTGTCATCGGCTTGAAGAAATGTCCGCCACTGAGGTTGGGACTTATGCTCCGCTCAAGGACTCCCCTCCTCCACAGGGACTACATACGCTATACACTTCCCCTGCTGCTCAATCAGCTGGGCTGGGGCGGCGGAGTCACCATGTACTCCGTTATCATGGGGCATCTTGGCTCTGACGCAACTGCGGCAAACTCCATAGCAGGCATAGTCCGCAGTATAATCGCCAGCCTTTGCTGGGGAATCGCCTCGGGCGTGGGCATCATCATCGGCGGTATGCTCGGCAGAGATGAGAAAGAGGAAGCCAAAAAGGCAGGCGGCAGCTTCGTTCGCTTCTCCATATGGATAGGCGCAGCCTCGGGAGTGGTCATACTGGCACTTACTCCCCTGCTCATGAGGTTCATCACTCTCGCTCCTCAGGCGCAGTTCTATCTGAAGTATATGCTGTTCATGGCTGCTTATTATATAATCGGCAACTCCCTGAACTCCACCATAATCTCGGGAATATTCCCCGCAGGCGGCGACACGAGGTTCGGCATGATATGCGATATCGTAACGCTCTGGTGCGTGGTGGTGCCCATGGGAATGATAGCAGCCTTCCTGCTGAAGCTCCCTGTGCTTGCAGTGGCGTTTATTCTCACCCTTGACGAGTTTGTGAAGATACCTGCGGTATACAAGCACTACATGAAGTACAAGTGGGTCAGCAATATCACGCGATAAACAAGACATTACTAACATAAATCAAAATTTAGCTTTGCTAAATTATGATTTGAGCCCTTAGCCCTTAGCCGTTAGCTAATGTAGGGGACGCCGCCCTCGGCGTCCCGCGAGATATATTACACTCCCAACGGGACGTCGAGGACGCCGTCCCCTACAAATGTAAACTATGATTTATCGAAATAAACACAAAGCCCCTGAACGCGACAAGACGCTCAGGGGCAAATTTTAT
>Ga0129317_1001463_pt1 | contig 17149 bp, 19 predicted proteins | sample Cm1ome_FD_94430 | JGI IMG/M metagenome (GOLD analysis project Ga0129317, IMG submission 94430) | Eastern black-and-white colobus group fecal microbial communities from Wisconsin, USA - Cm1105 metagenome | ecosystem: Host-associated > Mammals > Digestive system > Large intestine > Fecal | place... | reverse complement strand
TGGTGGACGATACAGGACTCGAACCTGTGACCCCCTGCACGTCAAGCAGGTGCTCTAGCCAGCTGAGCTAATCGTCCGAAGCGGAACAAATATAGAATACACGGTCCATCCCCATTTGTCAACACTTTTCTTGCGCTTTTTGAAAAAATTTGATATACTGCATCCATCAGCTTGCAAGGAGGTCTGGAATATGCGGAAGATCGCGCTGGTGACCGGTGCGTCCCGGGGCATTGGCCGGGGCATTGCCCTGCAATTGGCCCGGGAGGGCTGGGATGTCTGTGTCAACTGCATCCAACAGCGGGAGGCCGCGGAAGCCGTGGCGGCTCAGATCCGCGCCATCGGCCAAAACACCATGGCTTATCAGGCTGACGTGGCGGACGGCGAATCCGTGAACGCCATGGTCCGTGCCGTGGAGGCACAGCTGGGCCCGGTCACTCTGGCCGTCAACAACGCCGGTATCTCCGGACAGGGCCTGTTTCAGGATACCTCCGATGAGGTGTGGGACCGCCACATGGCCGTCAATCTGGGCGGCGCCCGCAACGTCATCCGGGCGGTGCTGCCCCACATGCTCGCTGAAAAATCCGGCTGCATCGTCAACATCTCCTCCATCTGGGGCCTGCGGGGCGCCAGCTGCGAGGTGGCCTACGCCTGTTCCAAGGCCGCCGTCATCGGCCTGACCCGGTCTCTGGCCCTGGAACTGGCTCCCTCCGGCATCCGGGTGAACTGCGTGGCCCCCGGCTGCATCGACACCGACATGGTGAAGGTCCTGGGGGACGAGACCCGCTCCATGCTCATCGAGGAAACCCCCCTGGGCCGCCTGGGCACCCCGGAGGACATCGCCCACGCCGTGGCCTTCTTCGCCTCGGACAAGGCCTCCTTCCTGACGGGACAGGTCCTCACCGCCGACGGCGGCTTTATCGGCTGATTGGTTAAAGAACAACGCGCGGACTTTCGTCCGCGCGCTTTTTTACGCCTTTCCGGGCAGGGGCAGGGCGTGCATGATGACACGGCCGAAGCAGACCAGTCCCCGGCCGCTGCCGGGCAGCAGCACGATGTCCGCGTCCGCCCGGGCCCGGTTCAGGGAGAAGAGATACACCACCCCCGCCGGGTCCTTGTAATACTGCTTGCAGAACATATCCCCGTCCACCCAGAAGATGCCCACGTCTCCCGGTCCCAGGGGGTCCCGGTTCACGTAAGCCACTGAACCATCTGGAATATAGGGCGCCATGGAATCTCCCTGGATGCGGACTGCGAACTCCGCCGCCTGGGGGACCTCCTCCGTCACGGGGATGCTGTCGAAATCTTCTCCGAACACCGGAGCGGCGTAGCCCGCCGCGGCGGGGCTGCGGTACAGGGGAATCACCCGGGGCTCCCGGCCGGTTCGGCTCTCCTCCACCTCGTCCCGGTAGGCACACAGTGCGTCCACTACGGAGCGGACCGTCTCTTTTCCTCTGGGGGACAGGCCCCGGTAACCCTCCAGCAGCTGCTGCTCGCTGCGGGAAGGCACCCGGCCGCCCTCCCGGAAGCTGTCACGGAACAACGTGTTGGGGTCGGTCTCCAGGCAGTCGAACAGCCGAAGCATGACCTCCTCCTTGGGAAAGCTGATGCCCGCCTCGTAGTTGCCCACGGTGGATTGGGAAACCCCCAACAGCTTGGCCAGGGCGGCCTGCGAGAGGCCCAGCGCTTCCCGTTGTTCTTGAATCCGCTTTCCAAGGCTCATGGTCCGTTCCTCCCAGTGTATTTTCCTCTATCATACGTGATTTTTTTGGTAATGTCAAATCATTTTAACAAGTTTCTTGTTAAACCCCTTGACTAAGTCGAACATATGTGCTATATTTTGAGTTGTAAACAAGATTCTTGTTATTTTCTATTTTTATAACAAGTTTCTTGTTTCCCTCTTGCCGCCGGGCAGAGCCCCGCTTCCTGACGGCAAAAAACATCCAGTCTTTCGACTGGATGTTTAGTGGGGAAGGTGGATTCGCCCGCCTGCGGGCGGGCCGTTCCGCGGCTTTGACACGCCACCGGCGCGTCATTCACTCCCGCTCCCCTTCGAATCCACAAAATAAAATCCCGAACGCTTTTGCATTCGGGATTTTGGTGGGGGAAGGTGGATTCGAACCACCGAAGTCAGTGACAACAGATTTACAGTCTGCCCCATTTGGCCGCTCTGGAATTCCCCCATATGAACTTTGGAGCTGGTGGACGGATTCGAACCCCCGACCTGCTGATTACAAATCAGCTGCTCTACCGGCTGAGCTACACCAGCAAGTACATTTCCAACAGCAGGACTTATCTTACCAGAGGAAAACGTTTTTGTCAACAACTTTTTTCATCTTTTTTATTTTTAAAGGAGGGACCCCCTTGTACCATGTCCACCGCCGTCCCGGACGGCACATCACCCTGCGCTGCACCCTGTGCGGCCGCGAGATCACAACCGGAGAGGAATACTGGGCCTGCAACGGCAGCCGGGTCTGCACGGGCTGTCTGCCGGAATTCGCCCGGCAGGAACTGGCCCCCTGCCATGAGACCCGGGGAAAGGAGACAGGCCTATGACCCTTTTGGAGATGTCCGTTTATTACGCCGACAGTGCCGCCCTGATCCGCACCCGCATGGCGGAACTGCGGGCCGCGGAGCGGGCGGAGACCGACCCGGAAGCCGCCCGGCACCTGCGGCTCCGGATCGAGACCCTGCGTCCCCTGCTGCGGGAGACGCGGGAGCTGGCGGTGCTGACCGCACGATATTATGACAGGAGTTATCACAAGCATGAGAAATACACCCTTTGATACCCGCAGCAGCGAATGGATCGGCGACATGACCGTCTGGCTCCGGGAGAACAGCGAGGACAACGAGCTTCAGCTGGAGCGGCTGCGGCGCAACCTCCGGCGGGCCAGGGAGCAGGAGCTGACCCCCTGCCAGCGGCAGGTGCTAGAGCTCCGCTATGAGCGGGATATGTCCGTCACCCAGATCGCCCGGTATTTGGGCGTCAATGCCTCCACCGTCTCCCGGACCCTGCGGCGGGCCCAGGAACGCCTCCGGCGGTATTTGCAGTATACATTATAATTCCTCTTGAGCTTTTCTCCGGAAGCCCGTATAATCGGAAGCAGAAGGGCATCCTAATACTTGACAGGAGGAACCGTTCCATGCTGTACAACACGCTGCACAACCGATGGCTGCGTCTGGTGGCCGCCGTGGTGGGCGAATTCATTGCCGCTGCCGCCATGAATCTTTTCATCGTCCCTCTGAACCTGTACTCCGGCGGCGCCATGGGCGTCTGCCAGCTGATCCGGACCCTGCTGCAGGACTACGCCGGGCTCAGCTTCGGCGCCCACGACATCGCCGGCATCCTCTATTTCCTGGTGAACATCCCTATCCTGATCTTCGCCTATCTGAACCTGGGGCGGGGCCTGGTGGCACGGACCATCATCTGCACCGTGTCCTACTCCCTCTTTTACAGCATCATCCCCGTTCCCGCCGCCCCCATTCTGGAGGACTATCTGACCGCCTGCCTGCTGGGCGGCATCCTCACCGGCATCGGCAGCGGCATCGTCCTCACCTGCGGCTGCAGCGGCGGCGGACTGGACGTGATCGGCCTGTGCCTCAGCAAGCGGGGCAGCGGCTTCACCGTGGGGAAATTCTCCCTGACCTTCAACATCTTCCTGTACACCGCCTGCCTCATCCTCTTTGATCCGGCGGTAGCCATCTACTCGGTGATCTACAACTTCTTCACCGTCATGGTGCTGGACCGGATGCACCAGCAGAACGTGAATGTGCAGGCCCTGATCTTCACCCACGGCGACGAGCACAAGCTGGGCCAGTACGTCATGGAGAAGCTGGGCCGGGGCGTCACCTACTGGAGCGGCACCGGCGCCTACACCGGAGAGGGCGTCCACGTGCTGTGCGTGTGCCTTTCCAAGTACGAGATCGAAGAGATGCTCCACGCCGTCCACACCATCGACCCCAACGCCTTTTTCACCGTGCAGGAGGGCGTCCGGGTGTACGGCAATTTCCGCAGAAAGCTGGACTGATCCCAATGAACACCAAAGAACCCATCGCCGTTCTGGCGGGTACCCCCGTGGACACCCAAATGGGGGTGGACGTGCTGGCTGGAGCCGGACTGTCCGGCCTCCCCTTCCCTCTGGCGAAGGACCCCCGGCAGCAGACGGCCTTTCAGATCTCCTCCGCCGCTGAAAAGCAGGCAAAAGTCCGTTCCGTTCTGCGGGACGCCATGGACCGGGGGTGCCGAAAGGCCTTCGTGTACTGCAACTCCCTGTCCTCCGCCGTGGACTTCGGGCCGCTGGCGGCGGAGACTGGCATGCGGATCGTAACGCCTCTGGAGGTCTACCGCTCCCTGGCGGGACAGTACCGCCGCCTGGGGCTCATCGCCGCCAACGCCCAGGGCCTGGCGGGCATTGAGCGGACGCTGTACGGCGCCAACCCGGATCTGGAGCTGCTGGGTACCTGCCTGCTGCCGGTGGTGCTGTCCATCGAAGCGGGCATGGACCCGGAAGAGCTGGTGGTCCGCCACCGGCTGGCGGAGCTGGCCAACTGGTTCCGGCAGTGCGGCATGGAGGCCCTGCTGCTGGGCTGCACCCACTTTCCCTATTTCAAGGAAGCCCTGGCCGCCCGGACACCCCTTCCGCTTCTGGACCCGGCGGAAGAAATGGTAAAACGCATCTGTACATAACAGTAAGGAAGCCCGTGTCACTGACACGGGCTTCCTTTGTTGAATATCTTTTATTCTATCAACGGCCTGCCGGGGAGTCCTTGCTCTGCGGACCTTCAACGGTGCCCAGGCAGGCGATGACCGCCCCCACCGCCGCGAAGGCGAAGGCCGCCAGCAGCGTCACGGTGACGGTGAAGCGGTCGTACATCCACCCGCCGATCAGGCTGGCCAGTACCGCGCCGATGGTGGTCATGCTGAAGGCCAGACTCTGGCCCTTGGCCGAGTCCTCGTAGGGGATGGTCTCATTTACATAATTCACAATGGCGGCGGTGTACAGGGCATAGGAGGGCGCCTGCAGGACCTGGGCCGCGAAGAGGCAGGGCACATTGGGCGCCAGCGCCACAGCCAGGGCCTTCAGGGCGAAGGCGGCGAAGGACAGCCGCAGGACGGAGCTACTCCTCCGGCCTCCGCAGACCCGGCTGAACAGCAGCATGACGGGGATCTCCACAGCCGCCATAAAGGCGTTGAGATAGCCCATAGTGGTGGTACTGCCGCCCACGTTTTCCGTTACGTTGATGAAGAAATTGCAGGTGGTGTTGTGGGCAAAGAAGAGAATGGCGGTACCGGCCAGCAGCACGCAGAACCGGCCGTTGCCCCGGATAAAGGCCCACATGGAGCGGTTCCCGGTCACGGAAGTCCCCTGCTCCGCCGTGGGAGCACCGGGCAGGCCGCGCAGCCTGCGGCTCATGCGGGCGTTGGCCGCCAGCTGGCCCGCCACGACCACCAGCCCCACCGCCGGCAGGATGTGCACGGAGGTCCGGTCGATCAGCTCACCCAGCAGCACGGAGATCAGCACATAGGCCAGGGAGCCGATGCCTCTGGCAAAACCGTAGTCAATGGAGGCTCCCGCGTGTTCCGCGTCCACGCATAGCTTGAGATTCATGGCGTTCACCGGCAGGCAGAAGGCCAGATAAGCCATGAAGCAGACGGTGGTGACGATGCCCTTCACGGGACACAGGAGCATCAGGACCAGGGCCGCCGCCTGCACCGTCAGAATGGGTACGTTCAGCTTGTCCGCAGTCAGCCGGTCATGCTGGTCGATCAGCGCCGCCAGAGCCGGCCCCATCAGGGCGCCGGCGATGTTGCCCACCGCCATGATGGCGCCCAACTGGGTATTATTGTAGCCAAGCCCCTGCAAATAGACCGCCGCAAAGGAAATGGCCATGCACAGGTCCATCCAGAAGAATACCTGCGCCGCTGCGTAGACAGCCGTCATGTTCTCTTGCCGCTTCATCGTCTGCTCCTCCATGAAAACCATCTTCCTTCCGCCGCAGCGGCCCATTTTGCCGGGGCAAAATGGGAAAGCTCCAAAAAGAAATCTCCATCCTAGCGGATGGAAACACCCAGGGCTCCCGCCGGAACCCAGCGCAGCGGTTCCGGTGGCAAAGCGAAGAAAAAGCCTGTTCGGCGCATGAAAAAAGTCTTAAGGCTTTTTCATCGCCTTAAGACTTTTTCTGAGCTGGAGCGGGCTACGAGGCTCGAACTCGCTACCTCCACCTTGGCAAGGTGGCGCTCTACCAGATGAGCTAAGCCCGCGGAACAGGGTTTATTTTAGCAGGCACTTCGCTCTTTGTCAAGCATTTTCTTTTGAAATTTTCAATTTTCTTCTATGGGCGTTTCCGGCGGCTCCTCCGGAGGCGTTTCATCCCCCGCTTCCAGGTCAGCTTCCCCGGTCTCCGCGGGCTCCTCCACAGGCGTCTCCGGCGGGTCCAGCAGAAATTCCAGCAGGCCCACCGGCCCCTGGGCGGGATAGTAATTCACCACCCACATGGGGGTCTCCGTCAATTCTCGTTCCTCCCGCAGCTGCTGGACCGCGCTCTCCACCTTTTCCCGGCCGTCCTCGCCCCAGTAGCCGATGCGGACCGCCAGTTCCGTTTTTCCTGCCTCCAGGGCGGATTCCAGCAAGCTGGGCACCGCCTCGGGGCTGGTGGCGTTCACCACCGCCTGCAGCTGCTCCGCCGTGCGGCGGTAGCCGATCTGCAGCGATACCTCATAATAGCCCCGCTGGGCCTGGGCCGACGAGGTGATATACTCCACCGCGTAGGCCCCCAGGGGCGTTTCCTGCTGGATCTCCACAGTGGCCTGCTCCAGGGTATCCGCCACGGTCAGATCACCCTTAAAATTATATAGACGCAGGGTACCCGTCTCCACATGCTGGCCGATCAGGATCAGCAGGTCATTGACGATATCCTGATAGTTTTCCGCCCGCAGGGTATCCGTCGCCTCGCTCTCCCAGAACTTGCTGCTGTGGGGCTCCGCGGTGCTGTACTCCCGCTCCAGCAGAGGGGCGCACCCCGTCAGCAGGCAAAGGGCCAGCAGCAGAATTGCCAAACACCGTTTTTTCACAGGACGCGCCTCCTCTCTTTTGACGGATTCAATAGCCCAGGTCCCGGTCGATCAGCACGACCTCCGTCTCCATGCCCAGCATAGGCGCCCACAGGACCGTCAGCGCCCGGCAGATGCGCTCGGGGCTTTTGCAGTCATAGCAGCGGTCCCCCTGGACACAGGGGGTCTTCATCTGCTTGCGCCGTGCGTTCTTCGGCGCCGCCACGTTGCGGGCCCGGAGCAGGGCCTCGTCATAGGTAGGGGCGATCTTGTTGCGGCCCGCCACCAGATACACCTTTTCGTGGCCGTACAGGGTGGAGGCCACCCGGTTGCCGATGCCGTCGATGTTGATGACCTCTCCGGTCTCCGCCAGGCCGTTGACAGAGGTCACGTAGACCTGGGCTCCCGCCGCCTCCGGCCCCAGAGGGAAGCCGTGGAGGTGGGAAAAGACCCGGTTGTGGGTCCGCAGCCGCTCCCAGAGGTCCATGGCCTCTAACGTCTGTGAGCCGCCGAAGCCCACGGTCCTGCCGTCGATGCTGGCGTCCAGATAGTCCGCCGCTGCTTCCGCCGTCTCAAACACGCTGACAGCAAAGCCGCGCTGCCGCAGGGCCGCCGCCGTCCGTTCCAGACTGGTCATAGGCCGCTCCTTCCTCACATACCCAGGTCCTCATCCACCAGGATGACTTCCGTCTCCATACCCAGCATGGGCGCCCACAGGACCACCAGGCCCCGGCAGATGCGCTCCGGGCTCCTGCAGTCGTAGCAGCGGTCGCCCTTGACGGCGCAGGGGGTCTTCTTCCCCAGCCGCTGGGCGTTTTTGGGGCTGGCGATGTTCCGAGCCCGCCACAGGGCCTCGTCGTAGGTGGGGGCCAGCTTGTTGCGGCCGATGACCAGATACACTTTCTCATGGCCGTACAGGGTGGAGGCCACCCGGTTGCCGCTGCCGTCAATGTTGATGATCTCGCCGGTCTCCGCCAGGCCGTTGGCGGAGCTGAGATACACCTGGGTCCCCATGGCTGCCTGCCGCTCCTCCGGGCCGTTCACCCAGTGCCAGTGGACCTCGTTGTGGCTGCCAAGCAGCTCATAGAGACCCATGTCTTTCAGCGTCACGGAGCCGCCGAAGCCCACGGTCTTGCCGTCGATGGCCCCGTTCAGGTGGGCGGCCGCCTCCGCCGCCGTGGCGAAGGTCCGGACGGAAAAGCCCCGGGCCTCCAGATTCTTTTTCACGGTATCAAACATTTCAGATATGCTCCTTTCCATTTTATCTGTATCCTTTGCCGGGATGGGCGGCGCTTCCTCAGTCCAGCAGACCCAGCTGCTGCTCCTCGGAGTCCTCCTGCCGCAGCAGGGCACCGGCGGCGGGGACCGCCCGGACCCGGTAACGGCTCTGATTGGAGATGGAGGTCTCCTCCAGGGGCTTCACCGCCTCCAGGTGGTACTTGGGCTTCATGTGCATCACCGCCACGCCCTGGGTGGTGCGGGTGGTCTTGGGGGCCAGCAGGGCGGTGTAGAAGATCAGGCAGCGGGGCTCGTTGGAGTACACCGCCAGTTCGCAGTCCCGGTCGATGCGGCGGATTGCCGCCAGGGGCGACTTGTCGGAATAGGCGCCCATGAGCTTGCGGCGGTTGGAGGTGGTCTTGTAGGCCGCCAGGTCTACCCGAGCCGCCTTGCCGTTTTCAAAGAAGAACAGCAGGGCTCCGGCGTAATCCGGCCCGGGAAGCACGGCGTACACCGGCGTTTCTCCCGGGTCCATGCCCAGCTTGGCGGGCAGGTAATCGCCCAGGACGCTGGCCTTGGTGTCGTCGAACTCGGAAAGGCGGGTCTTATACACCTGGCACTTGTCAGTGAAGAACATGATCTCCTCGTTGGAGGTGGTCTCGAAGCTCTGGCGCAGGCCGTCGCCCTCCTTGAACTTCTGCTCGCCGCTCATCCGCAGGGACTGGGGGGTGATCTTCTTGAAATAGCCCTCCCGGGACAGGAACACGTGGACGGGGTACGCCTCCGCCTGTTCCTCCTCCACATAGGGCTCGATCTCATGCTCGTAGACGATGGAGGTGCGGCGGGGCTCACCGTACTTTCTGGCGGCCTCGTTCAGCTCGTCCACGATGATCTTCTTCACCCGCTTGGGGTTGTTCAGGGTGTCCTCCAGGTCGTCGATCTCGTCCCGCAGGGCGTCGGTCTCCCGGGTGCGCTTGAGGATATACTCCTTGTTGATGTTGCGCAGCTTGATCTCCGCCACGAACTCCGCCTGGACCTGGTCGATGCCGAAGCCGATCATCAGGTTGGGGATGACCTCGGCCTCCTCCTCCGTCTCCCGGATGATCTTGATGGCCTTGTCAATGTCCAGCAGGATGCGCTTCAGGCCCTTGAGGAGGTGCAGCTTGTCCCGCTTCTTTTTCAACACGAAGTAAATGCGGCGGCGGACGGACTCCGTGCGCCAGGCGGTCCACTCCTCCAGAATCTGCCGCACCCCCAGCACCTGGGGGCTGCCGGCGATCAGCACGTTGAAGTTGCAGGCGAAGGAGTCCTCCAGGGTGGTGGACTTGAAGAGCTTGGCCATCAGCTTGTCCGGGTCCGCGCCCCGCTTCAGGTCGATGGTCAGCTTCAGGCCGGAGAGGTCCGTCTCGTCCCGCATATCGGCAATCTCTTTGGCCTTGCCCGCCTTGATCAGCTCCGCCACCTTGTCCAGGATGGCCTCCACGGTGGTGGAGTAGGGAATTTCGTAAATTTCAATGAGGTTTTCCGCCTTCACGTAGCGGTACTTGGCCCGCACGCGGACGCTGCCCCGGCCGGTGTTATAGATCTCCTGCAAAGCGGCAGGGTCGCAGATCAGCTCGCCGCCGGTGGGGAAATCCGGGGCCAGCAGGGTCTCGGTCAGGTCGCAGTCCGGGTTTTTCAGGTAGGCCACCGTGGTGTCGCAGACCTCTTTCAGGTTGAAGCCGCAGAACTGGGAGGCCATGCCCACGGCAATGCCGCTGTTGGCGGACACCAGGATGTTGGGGAAGGTGGTGGGCAGCAGGGCCGGCTCCTTCATGGTGTTGTCGTAGTTGTCCACGAAGTCCACGGTGTCGCTGTCGATGTCCCGGAACAGCTCGGCGCAGATGGGGGTCAGCTTGGCCTCGGTGTACCGGGGCGCCGCGTAGGACATATCCTTGGAATAGCTCTTGCCAAAGTTGCCCTTGGAGTCCACGAAAGGCGTCAGCAGGGCGCCATATCCCTTGGAAAGACGGACCATGGTCTCGTAAATGGCGGCGTCGCCGTGGGGGTTCAGGCGCATGGTCTGGCCCACGATGTTGGCGGATTTCGTCCGGGCGCCGGACATCAGGCCCATCTTGTACATGGTGTACAGGAGCTTGCGGTGGGAGGGCTTGAAGCCGTCGATTTCCGGGATGGCCCGGGAGACGATCACGCTCATGGCGTAGGGCATGTAGTTGGTCTCCAGCGTGTCGGTGATGGGCTGCTCCACCACCGCCGCGTGAAGCCCCAGCACGTTGGCGGGGACAGCGGCCTTTTTCGCCTGTGTTTTTTCGTTTTTCTTCATACGGATACCTCAAAAGCGGCGGCCGGAACACGCTGCCGGGGCCGCCCGTTTTTCATTGCATAATTTCATGAGAATATCATACCATTTTTCTCTTGAAAAGGCAACCGAAGCCGGTCACCAAAGCATTTCTTCTATTGACAATCTTTTCACAAAAAACTATAATAAATTCCGACCTGACAACTAGGGAAAGGAGCTGCGGACAATATGCTGACGGTGCTGACCCACTCCCACGACCCTTTTTACAACCAGGCCTTCGAAGAATTCGTCTTTGAGACCTTCCGGGAGGACGATGTGTTTCTCCTGTGGCAGAACAGCCCCGCCGTCATCGTGGGCAGCTATCAGAACATCTGCCGGGAGGTCCATGTGGAGACCCTGCGGCGTCTGGGCATCCCCATCGTCCGCCGGATGTCCGGCGGCGGGACGGTGTACCACGACCTGGGCAATGTGAATTACACCTATATTACCAACCAGGACGGGCCTCTGGACTACGACCGCTGTCTCGGGCCCGTTATCCAGGCCCTGAACGATATTGGCGTCCCGGCCCGGAAAAACCGCACCTGTGACATCGCCATCGGGGACCAGAAAATCTCCGGCAGCGCCCAGCGGGCCGCCGGGGGACGGGTCCTCCACCACGGGACGCTGCTGTTCCAGTCCGACCTGGCGGTGCTGGACCAGATCACCACCCACCACAAAAATGACTGCTTCCAGTCCAAGGGAACCGTCTCCGCCATCTGCCCCGTCACCAACATCGCCGACCACCTGAGCAAACCCATGACCCTGGCCGAATTCGGGGCCCGGCTGCTGGACCGGATGGTGCCCCCCGGCAGCCCCCGGCTGACCCTGACGCCGGAGCAGGTGGCAGCGGTCTGCCGCCTGCGGGACGAAAAATACCGCTCCTGGGCGTGGACCTGGGGCAAGACGCCCACCTTTACATACGAAAAATCCGGCATCTTTGCCGGGGCGCCCATCCGGGTGGCCTACCAGGCGAAGCGCGGCATCGTGTCCGGTGCTGAAATTGACTGCGCCGCCCTGGACGGCGGAGAAGCCGCCCGGCTGCTGAATGGCTCCCGGCTGGACCCGGAGGGCTTTGACGAAATCTGCCGCACCCTTGTGGGAGACCGGGTGGAGGAACTGATGGACTGGCTGCTGTAAACCGTGGCGGCTTTCCTGATACAGATATCCGCGTCACACGCGGAGAAGGGATGAATCACCTATGGAGAAAGAACTGACCATGCCCAAGCTGCGCCCCGAGATGGAAAACGGCGTCCTGTGCGCCTGGCTGAAGGAGGAGGGCGACACCGTCACCGCTGGAGAGCCCCTGTTTGAGATTGAGACCGACAAGGTGGTCAACCAGATTGAGGCCACGGAGAGCGGCGTGCTGAAAAAGCAGCTCTTCGAGGAGGGCGACACGGTGAACGTGGAGACCGCGGTTGCCATTCTGGAGACCAAGTGAGGCAGCCCCATGGAAAAGAAGCCTGAATGGCTGAAGGTCCGGTACAATCAGGACGCCGTCAACGAGGTGGCGGAGCTGATGCGGGATCTGAAGCTGAACACGGTGTGCAAGGAAGCCAACTGCCCCAACCTAGGCGAGTGCTACCGTAAGCATACCTCCACCTTTTTGATTCTGGGAAGCATCTGCACCCGGAACTGTCGGTTCTGCAACGTCACCACCGGCCATCCCCTGCCCCCAGACCCCGAGGAGCCCATGAACGTGGCGAAGGCCGCCAAGAAGCTGGGGCTGCGCCATGTAGTCCTCACCTGCTCCACCCGGGACGACCTTCCTGACGGCGGCGCAGAGCAGTTTGCCAAATGCGTCCGGGCCATCCGGGAAGTCTGCCCCGGCACCACCGTGGAGACCCTGATCTCCGATATGAAGGGCAACACCGACGCCCTGGACATTGTCATCGCCGCCCACCCGGAGGTGCTGAACCACAATGTGGAGACCGTCAAGGAACTGCAGTCCGCCGTGCGGCCACAGGCCCGGTATCAGCGGTCTCTGGACGTGCTGCGCTACTGCAAGCAGAAGGAGCCCACCCTTCTGACCAAGACCGGCTTCATGGTGGGCCTTGGGGAAACGGAGGACCAGATCAGCGCCCTGATGGACGACATTCTGGAGACCGGCTGCGACATTCTGACCATTGGCCAGTACCTGCAGCCCTCTCCCCAGCACTATCCCCTGGCCCGGTACGCAACGCCGGAAGATTTTGCCCACTACAAGGAGATGGCCCTTCAAAAGGGCTTCCGCCATGTGGCCTCCGCGCCTCTGGCCCGCAGCTCCTACAAGGCGTGGGAGGTTCTGGAGGACGTCCATGATCTATATTGAGACCGGCTCCTCCGACGTTTACTACAACTTCGGCGTGGAGACCTACTTCACCTTGGAAAAACGGCTGCCGGACACGGTGTTTCTCTTCTGGCGGACCACCCCCACCCTGATGGTGGGCAAGTACCAGAACGTGCTGGAGGAGATCAACAAGCCCTACGCCGACCAGCACGGCATCCACATCGTCCGGCGCATGAGCGGCGGCGGCACCATCTACACGGACCCGGGCGGCTGGCAGTTCTCCTTCATCCAGCACAAGGAGGCCGGGGAGATCGAGTTCCAGCAGTACATCGCCCCGGTCATCGGCGCCCTGGCGGAGCTGGGGGTCCACGCGGAGTTCAACGGCCGCAACGATTTGACGATTGACGGCAAGAAGTTCTCCGGCAACGCTCAGTACCGACTGGGGGACTGCATCGTCCACCACGGTTCCCTGCTGTTCGACACGGACATCCGCCAGATGGTGGAGTCCACCACCGTGGACAGCTATAAGATCCTGTCCAAGAGCATCAAGTCCGTCCGGGACCGGGTGACCAACATTGCCGAGCACCTGCCTGCCCCCATGGACCCGGATACCTTCAAGGCGTGCATGGTCCGCCACATCATGGGCGGCAGCGACACCGTCTATGAGATCACCCCGGAGGACGATAAGCGCATCCGGGAGCTGGCGGACGAACGGTTCCGCCGCTGGGAGTGCATCTACGGCGCCGACCCCAAGTTCAACATCGAGCGCACCGGCCGGCTGGCCGGCGGCAAGATGCAGTTCAAGGTCGACGTCCAGAAGGGCGTCATTCAGCACGCCGCCGTCTACGGCGACTTCTTCTCCACCCTGGACGCCGGGACCATCTGCGCGGCCCTGGTGGGCTGCCGCTACGAGCGGGTTGCCGTGCTGGAGGCTCTGAAAGCCCACGGCATCGACGGCGCGGTCTACCGCATCTCCGCCCAGGAGATGGCCGAGGTCATCGCGGACTGAAAAAGGGATGAATCGCAACAACGCACCGGGAATCATCCCGGTGCGTTGTTCTATATATATATATATATATATAAATGAGAGTCAATTCGTCCTTTCGGTGCCCTTGCGGTACATGTACCAATACCCGCCGCCCAGGATGACGGCGCCGCCGATGATATTGCCGATGGTCACCGGCAGCAGGTTCCGCAGGAAGATATCCGCGGCGGAGAGGTCCGCCCCCGCCAGAACGCCCGCCGTCAGATAGTACATGTTGGCCACGCTGTGCTCGTAGCCCGCCATGACGAAGGCCGCCACCGGGAAAAAGAGGGATACCACCTTGCCGCCGGCGTCCGTGGCTGCGGCGGCCATCAGAACCCCCAGGCACACCAGGATGTTGCACAGGATGCCCCGGAAGACGGCCTGCTCCACGGGCATGACCTTACCCATGGCCGTGGCAATCAGGAACTCCTCCTTCCCGGCGAACACGCCACCCCACACGGCCATGGCGGCCACCGCCGCCGCGCCGATGAAGTTGCCCACGTACACCACGCACCAGTTCCGCAGCATGGCGGGCACCGTGATACGCCTGTCCAGCAGGCCAATGGACATGAGGCAGTTGCCGGTGAACAGCTCCGTTCCCGTCAGCACCACCATGGCAAGGCCCGCCGGGAACACGCATCCGGCGATGAGCCGCCGCAGGGACAGGTTCTCCACCAGCATGGACCCCCAGCTGGAGGCCACTCCCGCCAGGGCGATAAAGGCCCCCGCCAGCACCGCCATCACCAGCATTTTATCCAGCGGTAGAGCGGCCTTCCGCTCTCCCACGGCCAGAAAATTCCCGCAGACCTCCGCCGGAGACACATACCGTTTTTCCATGTTTCGTCCTTCTCTCTATGCCCGGTTTTTATGAAATATCCGCCATCTCAAGATATTTATACCCGTTTTCGGCAATATGATCTTTTCTCCCCTGCAGGTTGTCTCCCAGCAGCAGGTCGAAGACCTGGGCCGTGCGCTCCACGTCCTCCGGCATCACCCGGATCAGCCGCCGGGTCTCCGGGTTCATGGTGGTCAGCCACATCATGTCCGGGTCGTTCTCGCCCAGGCCCTTGGAGCGGTCAATCTTGTACTTTTTCCCCTCCAGCTCCTTGACGATGTCGTTCTTCTCCTTGTCGGAATAGGCGAACCAGGTCTTGTCGCCGCAGTTGATCTCAAACAGGGGCGTCTCCGCGATATAGACGTAGCCCTCCCGGATCAGGGTGGGGGTCAGGCGGTACAGCATGGTCAAAATCAGCGTCCGGATCTGAAAGCCGTCCACGTCGCCATCGGTGCAGATGACGATCTTGTTCCACCGCAGGTTCCCCAGGTCAAAGGAGGCCATGTCCTTCACGTGCTTGTTCTGGACCTCCACGCCGCAGCCCAGGACCTTGATCAGGTCCGTGATGATCTCGCTCTTGAAGATGCGGGCGTAGTCCGCCTTCAGGCAGTTCAGAATCTTGCCCCGCACCGGCATGATGCCCTGGTACTCCGCGTCCCGGCTCAGCTTCACGCTGCCCAGAGCGGAGTCGCCCTCCACGATATAGATCTCCCGCTTCTCCGGGTCCTTGGACCGGCAGTCCACGAACTTCTGCACCCGGTTGGCGATGTCGATGCTGCCGGAGAGCTTCTTCTTGATGTTCAGCCGCTGCTTCTCGGCACTCTCACGGCTGCGCTTGTTGATAAGCACCTGCTCGGCGATCTTCTCCGCGTCGAAGTGGTTCTCGATGAAGTAGATTTCCAGGTTGGTCCGCAGGAACTCTGTCATGGCCTCCTGGACGAATTTGTTGGTAATGGCCTTTTTCGTCTGGTTTTCATAGCTGGTCTGGGTGGAGAAATTATTGGAAACCAGCACCAGGCAGTCCTCGATGTCCGCCCAGGTGATCTTGCTCTCGTTCTTCTGGTACTTGTTCTGGTCCCGCAGGTACTTGTCCACCGCCGAGACGAAAGCCGATTTGGTGGCCTTTTCCGGGCTGCCGCCGTGCTCCAGCCAGCTGGAGTTGTGGTAGTGCTCAATAACGTTGACCTTGTTGGAGAAGCAGCAGGCCACGGACAGTTTCACCTTGTACTCCGGCTTGTCGGCCCGGTCCCGGCCCTTCTTCTCCGCCTGCCAGAACACGGGGGAGGTCAGGCTCCCCTCGCCTGCCAGCTCCGTCACGTAGTCCGTGATGCCGTTTTCGTAGAGAAACTCGGTCTCCTCGAATTTCCCCGGCTCCGTCTCGTTGCGGAATTTGAAGGTAATGCCCTCGTTCACCACCGCCTGGCGCTTCATCACGTCGGTGAAGTACTCGGCGGGGATGGCGATGTCCGTGAACACGTCCAGGTCCGGCAGCCAGCGGGTGCGGGTGCCGGTCTTGCGGCTCTGATTCCTAGGCAGGGGCGTCTTGTTCAGCTCCCCCACGATCTCGCCCCGCTCAAAGTGGAGCGTATACTCCTGGCCGTCCCGCCAGACGGTGACGTCCATGTAGCGGGAGGCGTACTGGGTGGCGCAGGCGCCCAGGCCGTTTAGCCCTAAGGAGTACTCGTAGTTGTCGCCGGACAGGTTGTCGTACTTGCCGCCGGCGTACAGCTCGCAGTACACCAGCTCCCAGTTGTACCGCTGCTCCTTCTCGTTCCAGTCCACCGGGCAGCCCCGGCCCATGTCCTCCACCTGAATGGACCGGTCCAGAAACCGGGTGACGGTGATGACCTTACCGTGGCCCTCCCGGGCCTCGTCGATGGAGTTGGAGAGGATTTCAAAGACCGCATGCTCGCAGCCGTCCAGACCGTCGGAGCCGAAAATGACGCCGGGCCGCTTCCGGACCCGGTCCGCGCCTTTCAGGGACGAAATGCTCTCATTGCCGTAATCCTGCTTTTTTGCTGCCATAGTTCCTCCGAAGGGGCAAAACTGCCCATTTTCAATATGTGGTATTGTATCACAAGAAACCCACTAGTTCAAGGGGTGCCGTACGGGCTTTCGGTTGGCCGGAAAGGTTCCAGAACAGGGGTTGCTTTTTCCTTTTTTCTGTGCTATGATAAGTAAAACAAATAGAAAAGAACCGTCTGACAAGAAGGGCTTTTGGTATTGCACTCCCCAGTGCTGTATGGAAGGCCCTTCTTTTTTATATTTCTCCAGAAAATTGAAGAAAAAGAACCGTCTGACAAGAAGGGCTTTTGTTGTTCTGCCGTAAGGCATGCATATGAAAGTCCTTCTTCTTTTTTATATTCCCACGCTATATCCGCGCTCTGCGCAGTATAGAACATACATATTACAAGGAG
>Ga0129317_1001462_pt1 | contig 17155 bp, 13 predicted proteins | sample Cm1ome_FD_94430 | JGI IMG/M metagenome (GOLD analysis project Ga0129317, IMG submission 94430) | Eastern black-and-white colobus group fecal microbial communities from Wisconsin, USA - Cm1105 metagenome | ecosystem: Host-associated > Mammals > Digestive system > Large intestine > Fecal | place... | reverse complement strand
ATTCCTTTGTATAACTATTTTATCGCTCCACCCGCATAGCAGGTGGTTTTTTATTTCGCACATTTCATGTGCTCAACTGACTAAAGTCACTAATTCTCTTTTCAGAGAATTACACAAAAAAAAAGAATAAGGATGTCTCCTTATTCTTCTTCACCATAGTTATCTTCTACTAAGCCTTCGTCTTCTTCTTCAGTGCTTTCTTCTGATTCATCTTCATTGTAGATATCGTTCATATCGATATGTACTTCTTCGAATCTATGTCTTGTTCTAAGATCCCATTTGTTTTCACCAACTGTGATCATACGACCATCTAAGATCATATTTGTATAGAATAATGATTCGTTATCTTCTTTCTGTTCTTCATCGAATTCTTTCTTTTCAGCAACTTCTTTCCAAATATCATAGAAACTCATTGCTCCTGCTGATTTAGTAAGAATTTCGAATGCGATATTTACCATTGACTCTTGTCTGTAATCCATAGTAGCCTCCTACATCTTTTCTGGTGCATGTACACCAATTAAGTTTAATGCGTTCGCAAGTGTAATACGTGTTGCTTCTACAAGTGCTAAACGCTGAGATGATAATTCTTTGTTTTCTTCATCAATTACATAACAGTCACCATAGAATGAATGGAATAACTGAGCTAATTTCTGAATATAGTTTGCAATCTTATGAGGGGCTCTTGTACGAGCGGCATCATTGATTGTGTTCTTGAATTCATTAATGTGTTTTAATAATTCAACTTCTTTTGGATTATTAATCAATTCAAAGTGATTGGCAGGTTCAATGTTCTTTTCTGCTGCTGATCTCATGATTGAACACATTCTTGCATGTGCATACTGTGCATAGTATACAGGGTTTTCATTTGACTGTGATTTCGCAAGACCTAAGTCAAAATCAAATGGTGTATTGGCTGCTTTCGCTACAAAGAAATAACGAGTTGCATCTACACCAATATCATCAATAAGATCACGAATAGTAACAGCGTTACCAGTACGTTTACTCATCTTAACAACTTCACCGTTTTCAACCATTCTTACCATCTGTAAGATATCGATATTCAACTGATCTGCATTATAACCTAATGCCTGGATAGCTGCTTTCATACGGTTGATATAACCATGGTGGTCAGCACCAAGTAAGTCAACTAAGTAATCATAGCCTCTATTCATCTTACTTAAGTGATATGCGATATCTGGTGTGAAGTATGTATAACTTCCATCAGTTTTAATAAGAACACGGTCCTTATCATCACCAAAGTCAGTTGTTCTAAACCATAAGGCACCATCCTGTTCATATGTATAGCCTTTTTCTTTTAGTTTATTAAGTGCAGGTTCAATCTTATTACCTTCATATAAAGAAGTTTCAGAGAACCATACATCAAATGATACACGGAATTCTTTTAAGATATCCTTGATCTTCTGTAATTCGTGTTCAGTACCAACTTTACGGAAATAAGCAATTGCTTCTTCTTCAGTTAACTGAGTTAAAGCATCTCCTTCTTTTTCCTTGATACTCTTCGCAATATCAATGACATCCTGTCCCATATATCCATCTTCAGGAATTGGACGTTCGATATCAAATAATGCGAGATAACGGCTGTATAGAGATAATGCAAGGTTAGTGATCTGCTTACCTGCATCATTAATATAATATTCTCTTGTTACATCATAACCTGCTTTAGTCATGATACGACAGATAGAATCACCTACTGCAGCACCCTTTGCATGACCTAAGTGTAAGTCTCCTGTTGGGTTTGCAGAAACGAATTCTACGTTATATTTCTTTCCTTCACCGAAGTGAGTCTGTCCATAATTGTCCTTTTCTGAAAGTACTTCAGAAATTACTGAAGTAAGCGCATCATTTTTCATAAAGAAGTTAATAAAACCAGGCCCAGCAATTTCTACTTTTTCTACATGTGCTGTTTCCTGATCAAGTGAATCAACAATGGCTGTCGCAATTTCACGAGGATTCTTATGGAGTGTTCTTGTCAGCTGCATCGCAATGTTAGTAGAATAATCACCATGAGTAGAATCCTTTGGAATCTCAATCATGATATTTTCAGGGGTGATATCTACTGCTTCAAAGCACTTATTAACAGACTGACCAATGGCGATTTTTAGTGAGTTTTCAAGCTTATTTTCAGCCATCTTGTATTCCTCCTTTTTTATTTCATACTCTAAATAATGTATCACAAAATGTTGGACTGTCAAGAATTTTATAGTAGAGGTGAGAATAATCTCAATAATCCTTCTACGAGTCCTTTAAAATGACGGCTATCATCTATTTTTACAGGTGCACAGATTTCATTCATTTCTCTAAAGTCTCTCTTAATCGCAGATAAGCATTCTGCTTCATATAATAAGACATTACATTCAAAATGAAGATAAAGAGAACGATAATCAAAATTGATTGTTCCTACTGTGGCTGCTTTACCATCTACTAACATGACCTTTGCATGTAAGAAGCCTGGTAAGTATTCATACACTTCAATACCTGCACGAATAAGATCATAATAATAAGAACGTGTGACTCTAAAGACAAGCTTCTTATCTGGTACATGAGGGACATATAATCGGATCTTAACACCATTCTTAGAAGCTAAGCATAATGCCTTCAACATGACATCATCAATAATAAAGTAAGGTGTCATAATATCAATACTTCTAGATGCATGTGTAATCATGTTTAAATAAACAGATTCTCCTACCCCTTCATCATCAAGTGGATCATCTCCATAAGGTAATACATAACCTGTATTCTTAAATGGTTCAGGATGGTAGGTATGAGGTTTAAACTGTTCTATATCTTCTCCATGGTATTCTTTATGATAGGCATAAAATGTAGAAAGGAACATGGATGTGAGTGACCAGACAGCCTCTCCTTCTAATCGAATACCTGTATCTTTCCAATGTCCAAAACGCATTTTACAATTGATATATTCATCAGCTAAGTTAAAACCTCCAGAATAACCAATATAACCATCAATGACGCAGATCTTGCGATGGTCTCTATGATTCTGACTTAAAGAGAAAACTGGGATAAAACGATTAAACATCACTGTTTTAATACCGGCTTCTTCTAGCTTCTTCGCAAAGTGAAGAGGTACAGTTGTAAAGGAACCGAAGTCATCAAAGATAAAACGAACATCAACACCTTCTTTGACCTTCTGTTTTAAAATCCCCATAATCGTATCAAACATAAGACCTTTGGATACAATAAAGTATTCCATGAAGATAAAATGTTTGGCATGTAGTAGATCTTTAATCATATCCTGATAGTTATAATCACTTAATGAGTAATACTTACATTCTGTATGATTATAGATAGGAAATGATTGTCTATTGAGATAATCTAAAGAAATAATCTTCTTATTAATAATCTGATTTCTAATAACTGGATCCTGTTGTCTTGTTTGGTTGAAATATTGGACTTCTGGCTGAATCTTTCTTTTTAACCAGCGTGATGGTCTTTTATTACCTAATAAGAGATAAAGTAATCCTCCTGCATTAGGCAATAACATTATAAAGAAGATCCATGTCATCTTATAGTTTGTATTCTCATCTTTACTAATCAAATAAAAGATCATAAATGCAGAAAGTGAGATAAATAAGAAACGAACAACACCGTTAAAATCAGTGAGTATTGAAGCAAAGTAAACAAGATATATAGCCTGGATACAGATAAGCGCAATATATATAACGAATGGACTCAATAAGAACTGAATAAAACGATAAAGATATTCAAAAAACAATGCTGTAAAACGTTTTATATACTTCATGAAGGCATTCCTTCTTCATCTATATCAGAATAACGCACCATCATATAAGCTTTTGTCACAAGATGTTCTTGATCATAAAGCTCATAGATGAACTTCATTGTGCCTTCTCTATATTCTAAAGAAATCACATTTGTATGAAGTTCTACAACACCATAAGGCAATGTATATTTATTAGGTACACGCATATCCTTATTAAAATGTAAGACTGATTGATCATTCACAAGATGCACATGTGTATCATCATATTGTATACGAATAGGTTTTCCATCTACTTCAAAAGAGATATAATGAATCCCTTTGGCTTCATAATGGTCCCCTATCTCTTTATATTTCACTTTTTCTTTTACTGGACCATTGACCAATAAACATTCATAAGAAATTCTTTTTTTCATCATCGTACCTCCTTAATGATATAGTTACCTTCTGTACGATACCCATTTTCTAAGTAAAAATCAAGAGATTGTGAATAAGGGATGATCTTCACTACATGTATATGTTGTTTCTTAAAGAAATCCTCTATTGCAGCTAATACTTCTTTTTCATAGAATTCTCTACGATCATCGGGTAATAATACAATCTCTTCAACATAGTCTTCAATAATATGTGCGCATCCAATGACATGATCTTCCTGATAGAATTCTAAGAATATGCCTTCCTGTAACCATTCTTTTAAAGTCTGTTCAAGAATATAATGAGTGCCTTGTGCATCCTTATAATTATCAAATGCCTGATACTTAAAAGAAGAACGGCGGATTACTTGTCTTGTAGAGAAGATCTTCTGATCCTGTTTTGCTTTACCTAATAATATAGCCTGTACAATTTCTGATTCTTCTGGTAAAGAACTGATTGTTCCATCTTCCTTAAGTATTTCTACTTCTTCTACATGTTTTACTTTCATACGCTTATAAGGGACCTGATTCATAATCGCATCACTTGTGACATAATAGCGAGGATCTAATCCTTCTTCTATACATATCTTTCTTGTATTTTTATCATCTTCATCACCTTTAAGTGTACGATATTTAAATAATTTTCTTTCTAATAAACGAGTCGATAAATCCTTGAGGATGGTATCCTCTTCATCCATAAAGCATCTTATATAATAAAGTAATGATGTTTCATCTAGCTTCACAAATTGTTCAGGTGTAAAGTTATCTTCTAAGAAAGGAACAAGAAGAGGAAATGAAGATTTAAAGGTATAGTTCTGTTTATATAAATCCTTTACACGTTTCATCACGCTCCCTAGAACTTGTTCATAGCTTCTAGATACGGGATGATAATAAACCTGCCAATACATATAATAACGGGCTAGAATATAATCTTCTATTGCCTGTACACCGGATGATTTAAACACTATACGGTTATCCACAATACGCATCGTACGTAGTATTCTTGATAAATCAAATTGTCCATATGTCACACCGCAGTTATAAGAATCACGTAGGAGATAATCCATACGATCCGCATCTACCTGACTAGAGATCATCTGAACCAACATTGGTTTATCAGCTTTCTTTCCAATAATATTCGCTACATCTTCAGGTAAATGAGGATCTATCTGTGTGAGGACTTCATGAACTTCTGTATGTCCTCTAATAAGTGCTGTAGTCATTTCTTCATGATTATATTGGAAGATTCCTTCAAATGAATGAGAGAAAGGACCATGTCCTAAATCATGTAATAATGCAGCACATAATACAGTGAGACGTTCATAGTCTGTTAAGTGGTTTTTAACTTGATCTAGTTCTGTCATTTGACGTGTTATTTCATAAACACCTAAAGAATGTACAAAACGTGAATGTTCTGCACTAGGAAATACCATGGATGTACCCCCTAGCTGTTTAATACGTCTTAAACGCTGGAACTCTTTTGTATTAATAAGCTTCCAGATAGGCATATATTCAACACGTATATAATCATGGACGACATCTCTAAATACTTTAGTATCAAATAAACGATAGTCTTCTAAATGCATGGTATCACCTTCCTTATTAGGGTTATTTTATCATTTTTAGGAGTTATTTGCGAATCATATAGGTTATAATAGAGGTGGAGGTATATTTATGTATATTGATGAAATTTATGCTGCACGTGATTATATTCAGTCACGTTATAAAAATCCTATTGATGTTGCGATTGTATTAGGTTCAGGTTTAGGACCACTTGCTGATGTGATTAATGAACCTGTAGAAATTGATTATAAGGATATCCCTTATTTCCCTGTTTCTACTGTACCAGGACATGCTGGTAAACTTATTATCGGTGAAATTGGTGGTAAGACTGTTGCCTGTATGAAAGGACGTTTCCATTTTTATGAAGGCTATGATATGCAGAAAGTCACAATGCCTATTCGTGTCTTTAGTGCTTTAGGTATTAAGAACCTTATTGTGACAAATGCCTGCGGTGGTGTAAGAGATGATTTAAATCCAGGACAGATTGTAATTATTTCTGATCATTTATCATTCATGATGCCATCACCTTTAAGAGGACCTAATCTAGATGACTTTGGACCACGTTTCAAGGATATGACTGATGTTTATACATCAACACTTCGTGCTCTTGCCCTAGAATCTGCAAAGAAAGTGAATGTAGATGTAAAAGAAGGCGTTTATTGTTTCTTTAAAGGACCACAATTTGAAACACCTGCAGAAATCAGAGCATTCAAGACACTTGGTGCAGATATGGTAGGTATGTCTACAGTGCCTGAAGCTATTGTCGCAAGACATTCTGATATGAAGATTTTAGGTATTTCATTAGTGACTAATAAAGCAGCAGGATTATCAAATAATGAATTAAATCATATAGAAGTCATGGAAGCAGCAAATAGTGCAGAAGAAAGACTTGTAAAGCTTGTAAAACAGATTTTAGAAGACATGTAATAAAGACCAGCGCGTGCTGGTCTTTTGTATTAGTCTAGATTTTCACCATTCGATTCAATGACTTTCTTATACCAGTAGAAAGAGTCTTTCTTACTTCTCTTCATAGTACCAGTACCATCATCATGTTTATCTACATAAATAAAGCCATAACGTTTTCTCATTTCTCCAGTACCTGCAGAAACAAGGTCAATACAGCCCCAAGTTGTATAACCGATTAAATCAATACCTTCTTCAATCGCTTTATCCATTTCTTTAATATGTGCACGGTAGTAATCAATTCTATAATCATCATGAATAGAACCATCTTCTTCTACTGTATCAAATGCGCCTAAACCATTTTCTACAACCATTAATGGTAATTCATAACGATCATAAACGACTTCTAGATAGTATCTTAATCCCTGAGGATCTAATGCCCATCCCCAATCAGAATATGTTAAGTAAGGGTTACGTACACCAAATGACATATTACCACCTACTGTATCTTCATTCTTATGAGTTGTAATAGACTGAGACATATAATATGAGAATGTATAGAGGTCAACAGTACCATTCTTTAATTCTACTAGATCCTGTTCTGTGATATCTAATTCTACATTATGTTCTTTCCATAAGCGTTTCGCATATGTTGGATATTTACCTTTACATTGTACATCTCCACAATAGAAGATACCTTTTTCCCATTTATAACGGTTAAAGAGAATATCTTCTGGATCAGAAGTGAGTGGATAATAAGTAATACCACAGATCATGCAGCCAATCTGGTAATCAGGATCAATCGCATGACCAATCTGTACAGCTCTTGCACTGGCTACAAACTGATAATGAAGATGCTGATAAGCTTCCTGGAAAGCTTCATCACTTGCATCATCTGGTAAGAAGTTAATTGTATTATTGATTTCATTGAATGTAAGCCAGTATTTAACTAATCCTTTGTATTCTTTAAAGATAGTAGTCACATACTTTTCATATAATTCAATGAATTTTCTATCCTGCCAGTCACCATATTTTTCTTCTAATGCAAGTGGTGTATCAAAGTGCCAGATAGAAACAAGTGGTTCAATACCGGCATTTCTTAGTTCTGTGAATACATTTCTATAGAAGTCTAAACCAGCCTGATTTGGTTCTGCTTCTTCTCCTGTAGGGTAGATTCTAGACCATGAAATAGAAAGTCTAAACATCTTGAATCCCATTTCTTTAAGTAATGCGATATCTTCCTTATAGTGATGATAGAAATCAATACCATCATGGTTAGGATAAAGTTCATCATCAAAGACTGCAAAATGAGCCCCCTCTGGCAATTTAAAACCATGGCTAGGTAATTTCTGTTTCTGACCATCCTTATCAATAAATGTAACCATTCTAGGAGTATTGACTGTTCCTCCTGTAGTTACATCAGTACGAGCCATACCTCTTCCATCTACATTCCATGCCCCTTCACACTGATTGGCAGCAACTGCGCCACCCCAATAAAAATCTTTACTAAATGTCATTGTTGTTTCCTCCTGACTAGTATTATAAATAATTCTTTAAAAATATTCTAAAATCCGACAGATTATGAAAATATTATTTTGGAATATCTAATGAACCATAGTAGTTATTTAAACCTACAATATGTGTATAAGAGTCATGATCAATAGAGATATAATCTACATTTTTAATTAGATTCTTATATGTATCTGCTATTTGATATTCTTGATTAGGATTCTTTATAATAGTTCCTGCATATTTAATATCAGTAGAAATAGGATATGGATTATAGACAGGCATATTCGTATAAATAGGTATTTCTAGTATACGTTTGACATGATCCATATTATTAGAGATATACCCTCTTAACATATTCTTTGCTTCACTATAAGGAGCACGAATATTGGACATATAATAATGATGACCAGGATTATGATTATGCACATCAAATTTCTGTAGATAGAGAGAATCCTGTCCTTTTGTAATATAGTTATCAGATAGATACTTAGAACCATAGAGAATAGCTTTTTCTCTTGTATCCCAGTTTCTTGTCGCTGCAAAGTCTATTCCATCCTGATCACTTCTATTAGCTCCGATATTATATATATTATAGAAGAGAGGTCCTTGGGGATTATTTCTTGCATGTCCACCACGTAGTCCGAGACCTCCACCTGTCTGTTCTTGAATCGCACGGGTAATAAGCAATGACATAGAGATGTTATTCACTTCTGCACTGTGACGATAGAGTTCGGCCCAGTCTTTTTTAGACTGCGGTTCTATACCTGACATTTCAGTTCCTGCCAGCATTCTTTTTCCTTCTTTTAATGTTTCAGAAGGATTATAAGTGAGCTTCTCAAACATGAGTGCATGATAAGCATCTAAACCATTACGTGGATCTAAGAAATAACGTGAAGCATTTAAAGAAACACGACACCATGTCTGTCCTTCTATAATATCAGGAGAAGCGATCATTGGAGAATAATCTGTATCTATCAATGACTTACTTTGAAAGATAGAAGCTGTATCATTAAAATCTAAAGAAGTATTAAGAGGCACATAAGTCCACTCTGGATAAAGTGCATGTAAGAAGCGTAACGGCTGTTTATAACTATCAGGAAATGATGTGATTTCTTTTTCAAAGGATTCATCAAATGTATAAGGTTGTACCTTTCTACTTGATATATAGCCTTCCTTCTTCTTTCCATTCACATATAAATAACCATAATATTGAGAACCTCTTTGTCCTTCTACAACTAAAGGCTGTCCCATTGTAACTGTTTGATGTAAGAATGATGTATTCTCTTTAACTAATACAATATGAGGATCAAGTTTCTTATAAGAAGTACATCTATATATACCTAACAGTACAGCTATCACACATACTATCTTAATAATCGATGTCTTCTTCATTGACCCAACCTACCTGTGCACCACAGATAACATAGACATAATGTCCATAGACACCTGCAATCTTGACTTCTGTTCCTTCTTCACCTATAAACCAATGATCTGTATAATCATCTAAACAATAAAGATGATGATTTCTTTCATATAAGAATTCATTCTTAATAGAAATCATGACATGATCACTCACTCTATAACATTGACTAAACTCTTTTCCTTTCTTCATGATCTTCACTTCATAATCAGGAAAAGCTATCTTATGGTCTACTTCACCATTACCATAAAGATCTTTGTTTAATACACCACTAGGAAATGGCTGTACACATTCACTCTGATATGTGATTTCTCCCTTATAACTATTTATAATAAGCGCATTTAATTGTGAAATAGGCTTTACGCCAGTTCCTCCATCAATACAGATAATCTTCTTTTCTTCATCTATAATAATGTCATTATGAATAGAACGAGGAAAATAATTAGATGTAGGGAGATGTCCTACGACAACTGTATATTTTAATGAATGTCCAAGTTCATAGAAATGTTGGAGTTCAAGGTAAGATGATAAACCACATTCCTTATAATTCTCTCTTGGCTCTACACCTGCATGAACAAATAAATAGTCATTAAATAATAATGTAGTTGGTAAATGAGACATGAACTTCAATTCAGTTTTTATTTTTTCAGCCATGATTTTTTGCATACCTAAAGGTGTTTCATGTCCATCACTAAAATGTTCCTGGTTATAAATATCCCTGATAATACCGTTCTTACTATTTCTTTTTAAGTACTTAGGAATTTCTCCTGCAATTTCTGGAATAGTAAGTAATGCATTCATCGCCCATTCACAATTACCCATCAAAACATAACACTTAGGAAAGCGTGAAAGATTCATAATAAAGTGTATTGTTTCTAATACCTGGTCTCCTTTTTCTACAAAGTCACCAATAATCACCAAATAATCCTCTACAGGATCATAATTCACTTTTCTTAGTAATTCTTTAAAACGATCTAAATGACCATGTATATCTGATATCGCAATCAAGCGATAATCATTCTTTTCTTTTTTTATTAAATGTTTAGGTGTTAACATAAATACCTCCTGATATCATTCTACAACAAAAAAAGTAGGTTGACCCTACTTTCTTGTTGCATAATATTTTCTTACAAGCATTTGTGTTTTACGAATATGTCTTTGAATACGTTCTGTCGCTTCATCTTTATCTCCATCAATAATGGCTTCAAGAATAGCACGATGTTCTGCAAGTGATGATTCTAAACGTTCTGGACGGGCAATAGAATGTCTTGATGTCACAGAGACATAGTAATGAATATCCTTAAGAATCTGTTCAAAATAGGTAGACTGTGTTGCCTGATAAATAGATTCATGGAATAGAATATTAAAATCATTCACTTTATCAAAGTCACCCTTTGTAGTATAGAATTCTAGTAATTCAAATACTTCTTTAATTTTAGCAAGATGCACTTCATCCATACGATCAATTGCGAACGAAACAGCTAATCCTTCTAGAGAAAGACGTATTTCAAACATATCATCAATATCACGAGGTGAAAAACCTTTGACATAAACACCTTTATTAGGAATACTTTCTACTAAACCTTCTAATTCTAGCTGTTTTAATGCTTCTCTAATAGGTGTACGAGAAATCTTCAACTCTTTCGCAAGTGTTAATTCATTTAATTTATCACCGCATTTATAACTTTCATTAAGAATACGATCACGTAATAAGATAAATATTTTAGAGCCCAATGATCCATGGGAAGTTGATTCAAAAATGCTATGAGATGGCATTCTTTGTCCCTCCTCTTATAATTTATCGATAATTGCGTCTGTAAACTCTTTTGTAGTTGCCTGTCCACCAATATCTGGTGTAGTGTACTTACCTTCTTCTACGACTGCTGCTAAGGCTTCTCTTAAAGACTGTGCTTCTTTCTGTTTATTTAATGCTTCAAGCATCATTGCGAATGCAAGAATTAAAGAACTTGGGTTCGCAATACCTTTACCTGCGATATCAGGTGCACTGCCATGAACAGCTTCATAAATACGGTAATCATCACCAATATTACCTGATGGTGCAATACCAAGACCACCTACAAGACCTGCACATAAGTCAGAAACAATATCCCCATATAAGTTTGGTGCAACAAGGACATCAAATGTTTCTGGACGCTGTACAAGCTGCATACACATATTATCAATAATAACTTCCTGTGTTTCTATTTCTGGATAGTCTTTTGCCACTTCTCTATAACAATCAAGGAAAAGACCATCTGTATACTTCATTATATTGGCTTTATGGATGGCTGTCACTTTTTTTCTGTTATTTGTACGTGCATATTCAAATGCATAACGACAAATACGTGTAGAAGCTTCTCTAGTGATTAACTTAACACCATTCGCAATATCATCAGTGAGCATATATTCAATACCTTTATATAAATCTTCAGTATTTTCTCTAATGATGACTAAGTCAATATTTTCATATTTAGAATCAATACCCTTGAAGTTACGTAAAGGACGTACATTAGCATAAGTAGAGAATTTCTGTCTTAATGCGACATTCACACTTCTAAAACCTGTTCCAATTGGAGTTGCTGTAGGACCTTTTAATGCCCATTTATATTCTTCGATTGCATCTACAAGACCAGATTCCCATACTTCACCTGTTTCTTTTGCATACTCTGCACCCGCTCTATATTTAACCCATTCAATATCTAGGTTCATTGCTTTTGTGATAGATTCAACACTTGCTGAAATCTCTGGTCCAATCCCATCACCTGGAATAAGTACTGCTTTCATTAGAAATCTCCTCCTAGTTCTTTAATTGCATTTAATAATCCACCATACTGAATCATGACTTTTTCACGTGCTGATAATGATAGATGTGCTGTAATAGTTTCATTTGTATTCTTATTAGTCACTACAATGTCCTTACCTTCTTCTACAGATGCTAATAAATCACTTAATTCATAATCATCCTGATCATTAAAGAAATCGTAATCTTTCGCATCAATAACAAGTGGAAGAATACCATTGTTGATTAAGTTAGAACGATGAATTCTCGCAAATGAAATGGCGAAGATAGCTTTGATCTTTAAGTAGTTAGGTACTAATGCAGCATGTTCTCTTGATGAACCCTGTCCATAGTTATCTCCACCTACAATGAAACCACCATTGTTTTTAACGGCTCTATTATAGAATTCAGGATCTACCTTAGAGAATGAGAACTTAGCTAAATGAGGGACATTAGAACGGAATGGAAGTAATTTAGAATCAGAAGGTACGATATGGTCTGTAGAGATATTGTCTCCTACTTTTAATACAACTTTACCGCTTACTGTATCTGTTAACTTATCTCCTCTAGGAACTGGTTTGATATTAGGTCCCATATAGATTTCATTATCAGGGATATATTCACTAATAAAGAAGTTAGGATTCTTCACAAATGGTGTATCTGGTACTTCTTCTAATACCATATCATCTTCAAATTCCTGTGATAAATAACCTTTGACTGCAGATAATGCAGCAACTTCTGGAGATACAAGATATACACTTGCATCATTTGTACCAGAACGTCCTTTAAAGTTACGGTTGATTGTTCTTAAAGATACACCTTTTGATAATGGAGCCTGTCCCATACCGATACAAGGACCACATCCACATTCAAGAATTCTTGCACCTGCATGAATCATATCTGCAAGAGCACCATTTTGTGCAAGCATAGAAAGAATAGAAGATGAACCTGGCGCGATAACTAAAGAAACATCTTCAGCCACTTTACGACCTTTTAAGATCTTTGCAGCACGCATCATATCTGGTAAAGATGAGTTTGTACAAGAACCAATGACTACCTGATTGATCTTCATACCTTCTAATTCTTTTACATCTACTACATTATCTGGTGAATGAGGCTGAGCAACCATAGGAACTAATGTAGACATATCGATTTCAATAGTTTCATCATATGTTGCATCATCATCCGCTTTCATTTCAACATATTCATCTTCTCTACCCTGCTGTTTTAAGTAAGCTAAAGTATTTTCATCTGTTGGGAATACTGAAGTAGTCGCACCTAGTTCTGCACCCATGTTACAGATAGTCGCACGGTCAGTTAATGAAAGATCACTTAAACCTTCACCTGTATATTCAACAATCTTATTAACCCCACCTTTTACAGATAATTCCTGTAGAATTTTTAAGATAACATCTTTTGCAGATACCCAAGGTGCTTTACGTCCTGTTAGTTTAACCTGTAAAACTGATGGACACTGAACATAGTACTTACCTGTTGCCATGGCAACGGCTACATCAAGTCCTCCTGCACCAATCGCAATCATACCCATTGCACCACATGTTGGTGTATGAGAATCTGAACCAATAAGCGTCTTACCTGGATGTGAGAAATTTTCAAGCTGTAACTGATGGCAGACACCATTACCTGGTTTAGAGAATGTGATACCATGTTTTCTTGCAACTGATTTAATAAATTCATGATCATCCATGTTTTCAAAACCAGTCTGAAGCATGTTATGGTCAATATAAGCTACTGCTTTTTCTACTGCAACACGTCCTACATTCATAGCTTCTAACTGAAGATAAGCCATTGTACCTGTAGAATCCTGTGTTAAAGTCTGGTCAATTCCGATACAGATAGATGTTCCTGGAACTAATTCTCCTTCTTTAAGATGTGCATTCAAGATTTTATACGCTAGATTCATATAATCTTCTCCCCCCTTGTTTACTATTGTATACAATTATACACATATACTATTATGTGTGCAATATAAAAAACAAAGATAATTTGTATTTATTTCGTTAAATTGGTACAATACACTGGGTGATGAAAAAATGATATTATCTTGTTCAGGACTTACTAAATCTTATTCAGGAAAAGAAGTCCTAAAAAATATAACTTTCCATATAGAAGAGCATGATAAGCTTGCTATCATTGGTGTGAATGGTGCTGGTAAGAGTACATTGCTTAGAATTCTTTTAAATGAAGAGGCTTATGATGATGGTATGATGACTATTGCGAAGAATATTCGTATTGGTACATTGAATCAGGAACATAAGTTTGATCTTAATAAGAGTATTTATGAAACATTAGAAGAACCTTTTGAAGATTTAAAGAAAATAGAGAAACGTATTCATGAATTGGAACAGGAAATGGCTGTGACAAATGATTTAGATACAATTATGAATCAATATGATTCTTTATTATCTAAATTCCAGGATGAAGGCGGTTATGCCATGGAGTCACAAGTCAAAGGTGTTTTGAATGGTTTAGGTTTTGATGAGGATATGTGGTATAAACCAATTGGTATTTTATCTGGTGGACAGAAGACAAGAATTGCGTTAGGTCAGTTGTTATTACGTTCTCCTGATTTATTATTACTTGATGAACCGACTAACCATCTTGATGTAAATTCTATTGAATGGTTGGAAAACTATTTAAAACAATATAATAAAGCTGTAATTGTGGTATCTCATGACCGTTATTTTATTGATCAGGTTTCTACTTCTATTATGGAAATAGAGAATGGTAAGAGTAAGATTTATAAATGTAACTACTCTAAATATGCTGAAATCAAGAAGCATGATCGTGATGTAGAATTAAAACATTATTTAAATAACCAGAAAGATATTAAACGTATGCAGGAGTCTATTGATCGTTTAAAATCTTATAACCGTGAAAAACAGATAAAACGTGCTGAATCTAAAGAGAAAGCACTTGAACGTATGGAGAAAGTAGAAAGGCCAGAAAGTCTTCCTTCTAGTATCCGTTTTGCATTTGAGCCTGAAGTAGAGAGTGGTTATGATGTTTTAAAAGTAGATGATGTAGCGATGGCTTTTGATAAGCCATTGTTCGATTCTGTGTCTTTTGAAGTCAAGAAAGGTGAAAGAGTTGCTTTACTTGGTCCTAATGGGGTAGGTAAAACAACAATGTTCCATTTGATTCTTAAAGATTATTTACCTGTACATGGACGTATTCGTTTAGGTTCTAAGGTGATGATTGGTTATTATGATCAGGAACAGACTTCTTTATCTCCTGAAAAAACAATCTTTGATGAAATACATGATGCTTATCCTGATATGAATAATACAGAGATTAGAAATATCTGTGCTGCATTCTTATTCAAAGGTGAAGATGTATTTAAAACAATTGATGTTTTATCCGGTGGTGAAAAAGGACGTATTGTCTTAATCAAGTTATTACTTAATAAAGCCAACTTCTTGATTCTCGATGAACCAACAAACCACTTAGATATTCAGTCTAAGGAAGTACTAGAAGATGCATTATTAGATTTCCCTGGTACAATTCTTTTCATTTCTCATGACCGTTATTTTATTAATAAGCTCGCTACTAAGATTGTGGAAATGAATCCTCATGGCGATGAAATATTTGCTGGTAACTATGCTTATTATCTTGAACATCGTAAAGTAGAAGAAGTTGTGAAAGAAACAGCGGTAAAGGTTCAAAATACTATTGATAAGAAAAAGAAGAATAGATTAAAGAAGATAGAAAATGATATTTCTGACTTTGAAGAGAAGATCAGTGCGAAGGAAGAAGAACTCCATAGTGATGAAGTGATGAATGATTATCAGAAGTATAATGAAATCACTGCTGAACTAGAAGACTTAAACAATCAATTAGAAGAACTCATGATGGAATGGGAAGAACTTTCAGAAGAGATGAACGCTTAAAAGGACTAGGGGCAACCCTAGTCCTAATTTCTTTGTTTTAAGTTGTAGATAAGTATAAATGCACAGATAAAATCACCAATGATTGACACAATAAATGGATAGAATGAATAAATATCTTTTAATGTCGGCAAGAAAGATAATACAAATATCTTCTGTGAATAACATAAGAACTTAATGCCTATCACCATAAAGGCAATCATATAAGTAAACCATAAACAATAGTGTGTGTAGATACCTCCTGGCACAACATGTTTTAATCTTTCATATTCATTCTCTGTTCCTCTATTATGAGATAACTTAATATACATATTCTTATATATCTTGAGATTCATACGTGAGAACATAATGATTGGAATATAGAGTAGTGTCCAGAAACCAATAGTTCCTAAGTAAGGACACAATAAACCACTCACAATAGAAGCACCCATACATATATAGAAAGAACGTGGCATAGTGAATGTCATTCCCTCAGGATCAAAGTAATCATACAGTTCTCTTCCACCATAACGATGTAACCATTTATTTCTTTCATCATGAACAGTCTTAATAGATAAAACATTAACCATCAAACCAATCATATAGAGTACTGTATTCATTAATTCCCCTCTTTTATTAATAAGAGTCACAGTACTGTCTCCATCTAATTGATATAAGAAAAGCATGATGACTGAAGTCACAACTACTAACATCACAGACAATATAAAATATGCATTATAAAGCGTATCTTTTTCTGAATCATCCGCTTTTTTAATACGATATTCCATCAAGCCATAAAGGCCTGTTTCTATTAATATAACAAGACTTCCTAAACCTATAGGAGGATTAATTAGGAATACAAACCAGCTTATTAGGGATAAAATAATAGCGTTCATATTAATCTCCTTTCCAACCTATCAT
>Ga0129317_1001461_pt1 | contig 17168 bp, 14 predicted proteins | sample Cm1ome_FD_94430 | JGI IMG/M metagenome (GOLD analysis project Ga0129317, IMG submission 94430) | Eastern black-and-white colobus group fecal microbial communities from Wisconsin, USA - Cm1105 metagenome | ecosystem: Host-associated > Mammals > Digestive system > Large intestine > Fecal | place... | reverse complement strand
TATCCATTATGGAGGGGAAAATTATGAAGACAGTAAAGGTTTTAGTTGCTGCAAGTATGGCAGCGGCATTACTTGCTGGATGTGGAAGCAAAACTGATACAGATACTTTCAGATTTGCAAGTGAATTAGATATCCAGGGTATGGATTCTGCAGTAGTTGATGATGGTATGTCATACAACGCAATCCACGCAATCACAGACGACTTAACAGCATTAAATGACAAAGGCAAGACTGTTCCAGCATTAGCTAAGAACTGGGATGTAAGTGCTGATGGTAAGACTTACACTTTCCACTTAAAAGATGCTAAGTGGTCAAATGGTGATGAAGTCACTGCCAACGATTTCGTTTATTCTTGGAAGAAAATTATTAAGAATGCAGGTACATATGCTTACATGTTAGGTGATGATGGTGCATCAGTTAAGAATGCGAGTCAGTTGATTGACCTAGGCCCAAAGGCAACTGATGAACAGATGAACACTTTAGGTGTTAAAGCAGCTGATGATAAGACTTTAGTTGTTGAATTAAACAACAAGGTTCCATATTTCACAGACTTAATGGCTTTCCCATGCTACTATCCACAGAACGAAAAGTTCGTTGAAAAATGTGGTAAGAACTATGGTACTAAACCAGAATACACATTATCTAATGGTGCTTATAAGATGACTAAGTGGATCAAAGGTAACAAAGCAACATTCACTAAGAACGATAAGTACTATGATGCAAAAGCAGTTAAGACTAAGAACCTTGAAATGTTCCTAGTACAGGATCCTAAGACTGCTGCACAGAACTTTGACAATGGCAAAGTTGACTATGCAACAATCAACTCTACATTAGTAGATAAGTATAAAGGTAAAGATACTTTCACAACATTCAATGAAGGTTTCTTATTCTACTTAAACTTAAACTTCCAAGTTAAGACTCTTGCTGATAAGAACGTAAGAGAAGCATTATCTTATGCAATCAACAGAAAAGACTTATGTGAAAACGTCTTAAAGGATGGTTCTAAAGCTGCTACTGGTATGGTTCCATCACAGTTATCTAAGAGCCCAGCTGGTAAAGACTTCCGTGATGATGCAGGTGTTCTTGTAGGTTACGATGTTAAGAAGGCTCAGGAATACTTAGATGCAGCTAAGAAAGAATTAGGTACTGATACAATCACAGTTGATTTATTATATGGTACTGATGAATCACCAATGGATACTATGGCTGAATACTTACAGGGTTCATTCACTAAGTTAAAAGGCTTAAAGGTAAACATGGTTGCAACTGTTAAGAAAGACAGAATCTACAACAGAGAAGAACATGGTACTTACGAGATTGCATGTACTCGTTGGGGTCCAGACTATGCTGATCCAACAACTTACTTAAACTTATTCTTGACTGGTAACTCAAATAACTTTGGTAAGTACAGCAATGCAAAGGTTGATTCATTAATGAAACAGGTTCAGACTGAATCAGACGTAAATAAACGTTGGGACTTAATGACTCAGGTAGAAAAGACTGCACTTGATGATTTAGCTTATATTCCAGTATTCGAAAAGGGTGCTGCAGCATTAAAGGCTAAGAATGTAAAAGGACTTGTTCATTCAGCAGTTGGTGTTCCTTATACATTCAAATACGTAACTATTAAATAAGAATAAACAGAACATAGTGAGAATAAACACATTATAGCTCTTGCTATAATGTGTTCTTCTTTTTCAAATGAAAGGTGTGATATTTATATGGACAAATCCATGATTAGGTATATCTTAAAGAGATTGTTGATTTCAGCAATTACTCTATTTGTTATACTTACAGTTCTGTTCATTATGACTCGTTGTATGCCAGGTTCTCCATTCAACTCAGAAAAGTTGAGTCCAGAACAGCAGAAAGTCATTATGGCAAAATATGGTCTTGATAAGCCAGTTCTTGTACAGTATGGTACATACTTAAAGAATATGTTATCAGGCGACTTCGGTGTTTCTTACGTTTTATACAAAGATCAGAATGTTTCTGAATTAGTATTTGACGCAGCTAAGATCTCATTTGCTTATGGTATTGCTGCATGTATCTTAGGTACATTAGTAGGTATGTTACTTGGTATCGTTGCTGCATTAAACAAGAACACTATTTGGGATACAATCGCAACTATTATTTCTATCTTAGGTGTATCTATCCCATCATTCGTATTCGCATTATTACTTGTTATCTTGTTCAGTAATGATCTTCGCATCTTACCAACAATGTATGATGATATGAATCCGATCTTCTCATCTATATTGCCAGTTATCGCTTTATCTATGAGCGTTATTGCCAACGTAGCACGTTTCACTCGTACAGAAATGATTTCTGTATTAAATAGTGAATATATGACTCTAGCAATGGCTAAAGGTTTAGATCGTAAGACATTAATCTTCAAGCATGCATTACGTAATGCCTTAATTCCAGTAATCACTATCTTAGGTCCAATCCTAGTTAACTTGATGACTGGTACAATGGTAGTAGAACAGATCTGTTCTGTACCAGGTTTAGGTAAGCTATTAATTAACAGTATTCGTGCCAATGACTACAACATCATCGTTGCATGTTCATTCTTATATGCATTCATGTATATCGTTATGATGTTAGTAATCGATGTATCTTATGGTATTATCGATCCACGTATCCGTTTAGGAAAGGGGGACAACTAAGATGGATGACAAGAAGTATGAATTTTTGCCAGATGATTTTGAGTTTATCGGTGATAAACAGAATATCAACATTGATGAAGTTGCTCCTGCAAGACCTGCTTGGAAAGACGTTGTTTACCGTTTTACTCAGAACAAAGGTGCAATCTTTGGTTTAGCTTGTATTATTATCATTGCTTTACTTGCTATCTTTGTACCAATGATTTCTCATTGGAAATATGATGCAATTGATACAAGTATTGCGAATGTTCTTCCAAATGGTACTCATTTCTTCGGCACTGATAAATATGGCCGTGACTTGTTCGTAAGAACATGGCAGGGTACTCGTATTTCATTAATTATCGCATTAGTTGCAGTAGTTATTGATATCGTAGTTGGTATGACTTATGGTTTAATTTCTGGTTACTTTGGTGGTTTAGTTGACTCTGTCCTTCAGAGAATTCAGGAAATCATCAACTCTATCCCAACACTCGTAGTATTAACTATTCTTTTAACAGTATTAAAGCCTTCTTTATATACCGTTATTCTTGCATTAATCTTCACTGAATGGATTCCTATGTCTCGTATCACAAGAGCACAGGTATTAAAGATCAAGGAAGATGAATTCATTCTTGCTTCTAGAACATTAGGTGCAAGCAATATCTTTATCTTATTCAAGGAAATCTTACCAAACATCTTTGGTCAGTTAATCATCATGTCTATGATGACTATCCCAAATGCAATCTTCTATGAAGCATATCTAGCATTCGTTGGTTTAGGTTTAACTGTTCCTCAGGCTTCACTTGGTACTTTGATCAACTCAGGTTTCGAAGTATTCACAGTATATCCAACTCAGATGACTATCCCAGCTATTATCCTTGCGGTATTAATGTTAGGATTCAACTTATTAGGTGATGGTTTAAGAGATGCACTTGATCCTACTATGAAGGAGATGTAATTATGGCTGACAGAGAAAGAATTTTAAAAATCAGAGACTTAAATATCTCCTTTAAGATTGAAGGTAAGAAAGTGAATGCCATCCGTGGTGTTAACTTAGACCTTTATAAGGGAGAAACAATTGCGATTGTAGGTGAATCTGGTTCAGGTAAATCAGTTACTACGAAAGCTATCATGGGTATCTTAGCTAAGAATGGTAGTATTGAAAGTGGTTCAATCGACTATACTTGGCATGATCCAGATACTGATGAAAAACATACAGTAGATATTACTAAGATGACAGAAAAAGAAATCCAGAAGGAAATCCGTGGTCGTAAGATTGCGATGGTCTTCCAGGATCCGATGACTTCTCTAGACCCAACAATGACAATTGGTAAACAGATCATGGAACCAATGATGTATCATTATGGAACATCTAAAGAAGAAGCATATAAAAAGGCTGTAGAACTTCTTGAAGAAGTAGGAATCACTAACGCAGAAAAACGTATGAAGAATTATCCTCATCAGTTATCTGGTGGTATGAGACAGCGTGTTGTTATCGCAATCGCTTTATCTTGTGATCCATACGTATTAATCTGTGACGAACCTACAACAGCCCTAGATGTAACTATCCAGGCTAAGATTCTTGAATTAATTCAGGACTTACAGAAGAAAAAAGGTATTTCAGTTATTTATATCACACATGACTTAGGTGTAGTTGCTAAGGTAGCTGACTTCGTAAACGTTATGTATGCAGGTAAGATTGTAGAAACAGGTTCTATTGAAGATATCTTCTACAGACCTTTACATCCATATACTTGGGGTCTTTTATCAGCAATGCCTGATTTAAATACTGATGATCCAGAATTATATACAATTCCTGGTTCACCACCAAACGTTACAAAAGAAATCAAAGGTGATGCATTCGCACCACGTAATAAATATGCATTAAATATCGATAAGAGAATTGAACCACCTATGTTCAAAGTAGAAGGTTCTACAACTCATAAGGTAGCCAGCTGGTTAATGCATCCAAATGCGCCAAAGGTAGAAATGCCTGAAGCATTAAGAAAGAGAATCGATAACATGATGAAAGAAGGTGTACCAAGTAATGGACAAGAATAGTCAGACTCCAATTCTTGAAGTCAAGAATTTAAAACAGTATTTCTATCCAACTAGAAAGTTTACTGTAAAAGCCGTTGATGGTATTTCATTCAAAATCATGCCAGGTGAAACATATGGTTTAGTAGGTGAATCTGGTTCAGGTAAATCTACTACTGGTCGTGCCATTATTAGATTATATGATCCAACTGATGGTCAGATCATCTTCGAAGGTGAAGATATCACTGGTAAGATGTCTAAGAAAGCTCTTAAGACATTACGTACTAAGATGGCTATGATTTTCCAGGATCCAATGGCTTGTTTAAACCCTCGTAAGAAGGTTATTGATATCATTGCTCAGGGTCTTGATATTCATCATGATTATAAAGATGAAAAAGAAAGAGAAGAAAAGGTTTATAAGATTCTTGAGATGGTTGGTCTATCTAAAGAACATGCGAACCGTTTCCCACACCAGTTCTCTGGTGGTCAGAGACAGCGTATTGGTATCGCAAGAGCCTTAATTATGAACCCAGATCTAATCATTGCCGATGAAGCAATTTCAGCCCTAGACGTATCTATTCAGGCACAGGTTGTAAACCTAATGAAGAAGATGCAGAAAGAAACAGGTGCTGCTTACTTATTTATCGCTCATGACTTATCAATGGTTAAATACATCTCTGATAGAATTGGTGTATTACACTTAGGTCACTTAGTAGAAACTGGAACAGCAGATGAAATCTTCAGTAATCCTCTCCATCCATATACAAGATCTTTATTATCTGCTATCCCTCATTCTAACCCAAGAGTAGAAAAGGTAAGAAAATCATTCTCTTATGATTATGAAACAAGCGGTCTTGATTATAACGCTGGTACTCAGCATCAGATTACTGAAACACACTTTGTATTAGGTACTGATGAAGATGTTGTACAGTTCAAGAAAGACGCAGCAAACTTCAAATTATAACATTTAAAGACTATGACACTTATGTGTGATAGTCTTTTTTTACGTTGCAAAAAGTGTAGTGGTAACACATTTTTTCGTTGTAAAAAGTGTAGTGATAACACACTTTTTCGCTGTAAAAAATGTAGAAAAGTGTTATAAATGAATAAAAAGGGAGGTGTCTATATGTATCGATATGCAATAGAAGAATTATTCAAATGGAAAGAAAAGCCTATTCGTAAGCCAATGATTATACAGGGTGCAAGACATGTAGGTAAAACATGGCTGATGAAAGAGTTTGGTAAGAAAGCTTATGTAAATACTGTTTATATCAATTTTGAGAATAATTCAATTATGTCTGACTTATTCTCTTATGATTTGGATGTTCATCGTTTGATTAAGGGAATAGAAGTCTATACTAATCAAATAATTGATCCAAATAACACACTTCTTATATTTGATGAAGTACAGGAAGTACCTAGAGCCTTAACATCATTAAAATACTTTAATGAGAATGCGCCTGAATATCATATCGTGTGTGCTTGTTCATTTATTGGTATTGCGCTTCATCAAGGAACATCATTTCCAGTAGGTAAAGTGGATCTCATGAACCTCTATCCACTTAGCTATAAGGAATTCTTATTAGCAACTAAACAAAGTAATTCTTTGAAGGACTATTATTTTGTGGGTGGTATGCCTGAAGCTGTACAATATTTTATGACTCATAATGATTATAATGGAGTACGCAATATACATAAAAGAATTCTATTGGATTATGAACATGATTTTCCTCGTCCAAAAACAAGTAAAGTATGGAATAGTATTCCGTTACATATTTCTCACAAAATATATGAAGGTAAACGTGGTAAAGGGTTTGATATGGCTGTTATGTGGTTAGCTGATTGTGGATTAATACATATAGTAAATCGTGTAAGACAGGTAAAAGCACCCTTGAAAATACATGAGGATTTCAATACGTTTCAATTATATCTATTAGATATAGGATTGTTGGGATGTATGGCAGAACTTGATGAGCATACACTCAACAAACAATATGTATGTCAACAGTTTAAGGCGATGGAAAATATAGATGTTTACTTGTCAGATGATACTGAATTCTTGATAGAGAAAGAAGAAGGTATTATTTCTATAAGAGCGTAAAAGATATAATAAAGGAGTGGATCTTATCCTGTATCTATAAATAAAAGCACCAATCAACTCGTGACTGATGCTTACGTGATCAAATATCCAGTTTTACATGAATTTCAGTGATATTTTGTTTGCCATATACAATACGTAGGATTAAAATCATATTTTCTGCGGTATTTGGAAGATAGTACATGATATAATTTCCAATCAATTTCTTTCTCACATTTTCCAACTGTAAAAATTCATTGTCTACAAGAGAACCACTTTCAGGAAAAACTCTTGCTTCTTCAATATTATCCTGTAGCTTATCTACGAAATCAGATGCAGCCTGTGGATTTGCAAGGTCAATTGCGATATATGAGACAATTCCGTCTAAATCAGATTCTGCTCTTTTGGTCAGTCGATATCCAAATTTAGATGCCATACTTGCTCCTTATATTAGAAATTGCTGTGTCACCTTCTACAGTGTTTCCAGATTTTACATCTTTCAAACCATCCAATATTGTTGTTGCTTCATCCATCTTTCTCATAGTTTTTTCATAATAATCGATATCCATAACAACCAATCTGCCGTATCCATTCTTGGTTACGAATACAGGACCGTTTTCTTCTGCACAGCGACGTTCTACTTCAACCGTATTTTTTAAATCACGCATTGGAATAATCTGCATAGAATCAACTCCTTTCTTGTGGCTATATTATAACCTATATTTAGTCACGCTGCAAGTGGGTGTGAGTTACCCCAGCTTAATAAAGGAGTGATTCTTCTGCTGTTTCTTTAGAAAAAACGGTGACATCTTCACTCAGATTGCTTCTATGTGGAAATCAGAAGAAGAATACATCAACTGGCATAATATTTGGATTCCTGGTGAACTACCCCGACTTACGCTTCGCTTAGAAGTCAGGGCTTCTTGCTTCAACCACCACTGCCTGGCTGGTAACCTTACGGCACTGTCAGGACTAAATGATGTCTACAAGCGTTATATTCGGCTAATTCCTAGCCTATATGTTTTATACTGATTTCAGTATACGTAAGCCTTCAAGCTTTATATTGATGGCTGCATTCTGGTCTCTGTTCATTGCAAGACCACAGTCACAGCTCATCGTTCTGATACGCAGATCCTTCATCTCCTTATGGACCTTGCCACAGCGGTGACAGATCTGACTTGATGGAAACCACTTATCAATCATGACAAGATATTTCCCTCTATCATCAAGCTTATAGGCCAGCATGTTTAAGAATAATCCATAGCCATTGTCCATAGTAGCCAAGCCAATTCCAAAGCCCTTATTAGACATAGCCTTCATATCAAGACTTTCAACACATACAACATCATACTGATTGGCGATCTCAGTAGATAACTTGTGTAGATTATCAAGTCTCTGGTTGGCTATATGTCTATGGATCTTGTTTACCCTGCGGAGCTGCTTAAGATAGTTTTTGGATTTCTTCTCACCTTTCTTAGCGCCCTGCATACGTGAAAGCTTTCTCTGTGCCTTTGCAAGCTTCTTCTGGCTTTCACGATAATACTTATGGTTACTTCCGATATTGCCTTTATCATCTACATAGAGTCCATCAGAGGCATAATCCAGACCAATGGCATTATCAGACTTCCTAACCTTTACGACATTCTTCTCATACTCGAATAATACAGAAGCATAGTAGGTGCCATCACCTTCCTGGGATATCGTAACAGACTTGATGATCCAGTCAGCCTCAGGCTGTCTATGGATGACTGCCTTCACTATTCCTATCTTAGGAAACTTGATACCATTGCCAATGATAGCGACAGTACCCTTCTGATTATTTGTAGTATATGATTTTCTACTGCGCTTTGCAGACTTGAATTTTGGGAATCCAGTCTGCTTCTTACATGACTTACAAAATGATTTCTAAATGCAGCCTGCAGATTCAATTGAACATTCGCAAGTGCAAGACTATCCACTTCCTTAAGGAAGGGATAATCCTTCTTATACATGGCAGGCGTCACAGCGACAAACTTGCCAGTCTTCTTGTAGCTTTCAATCTTATCGTTAAGCATGAGATTATAGACCTTACGGCAGCAGCCGAAGGTCTTCGCAAACATAATTCTCTGATCAGCGTTTGGATACAGTCTGTACCTTATTGCTTTGTTTGCCATCCTTACCTCCCTGGGATTGTATGTACTGCTGGATGATTTCTACCGTTGCCCCACCTGTGGTCAGTAGACAGAAGCTTGGTGACCAGAACATCTCCTTCCAGAGTGATTTGCGTATCTCTGGAAACTCCTTCTTGATGAGCCTGCTGCTTGCAGATTTATAAGCGTTGATGAACTTGCTTATCTCTGAATTAGGCTGTCCTCGAAAGAGAATGTGAACATGGTCGGCATCGTGATTCCATTCATCCAATGAGATATTATATTTAGGAGATAGCTTTTCAAACATCTCCATGAGACGATTTGAGATCACATCATCTATCACCTTATTACGATGTTTAGTGCACATTATAAGCTGATAATTCAGCAAGAACACTGAATGGTTATTATTATCTAATTTCATAGTATCTATGACCTTTTTTCTATTTATTTCTGATTACATATATATTATACTACTACCTGACAATAAATGCAAACAAACGCCGTGTTTACCGCAATTCATCCCTCCACCTATTAGGTGGGGGAATTCTTGCTCACGGCGTGTTAAATAGAGGAGTCCTTTTTTGGTTTGACTTTATTTTCCATGCGGTTTCCATCTTCATCTAATCTATAGAGGTTATTATATGTGACTTCTATATGTTTTTGATAGAGTCCGATATTAATGATTCTAGAGATAACAGCATAAATAAGGGCAGTAAGAGGTACACCAATAAGTACGCCGATAACACCCCATAGATTACCAAATATAGTAATACCAAGTAAGACAAATAAACCACCAATACCTACAGACTTGCCTACAATCTTAGGATATACAACATTTCCTTCAAACTGCTGTAAGCATAGATAAATAATCGCAAAGGCTAACATACTCTTACTCTGTGCTGCAGCCACTAAGATCAGTCCTGCAAAGAAGGTAATGAAATTACCAAACATTGGTACAAAGCTAAATAAGAAAGCCATGATTGCAATGAGTTCTGGGAAAGGCATACTAAATAAACGCATCGCAATATAGACTTCTAACATAAAACATGTGGCTTCTAACATCTGTCCTGTCACAAAGCTATTAAAGTAATGATTGGCTTCACTCATGATATCAAAAGCGATACCTGCACGTTTATGACCTAATATATAGGCTACTAGTTTTCTTCCTTGTTCAAGATGTTTTTCTTTATTCGCAAGAAGATAAAGAGCCATAAAGAATGAAGTGATGGCAGTAATGAAAGAACCACCAATATTTGATACAACTTCTGTTGTCTTAAAATGAGGATTACCTAAGAAGTTTCCTGCAGTAGAAAGGATTGTACTTAAATCAATAGAAGCAAACCACTTCTGTACTTCATCAACAGTCACTGCGTAATCAATATTAAATCTTTTACATAAAGACGTAATGTAAACAGATAATCTACTTGCATAATTATCTAAGTTAGAGAATAAGAGTGAAAAGCTTTCTCCGATTCTAGGAATAATGAAAGAGAAGAACATCACTAATATTAATAGAATACAAATAATAGTAATAGCCATCGCAAAACCACGTGTACCTTCTAATAAGAATTTTGGAAGTTTTGAATCAGGATTTTTCTTCATCCACTGACTTTTTGCTTTCACAAGAAGCTTTTCTACAAGCTTCATAGGAATATTAATCACAAATGCAATGACTATCGCAATATAGAAAGGTCTTGCAAGTCCTAATATGTTAAGGAAGAAGTCCCATACTGATTCTAAATTAAAGAGAATAAAAGCTAAGACAATACCATATGTAATATATTGAAAAATCTTGTCATCTGGGAAATTGAAATTTTTGTTGTCCATAATTAATCACCTAAGCAAATAGTACCATAAAACAAGAAAGAATGTTATGGTAAATTTGATGCCTTTGACTAAGAAAAGGTTGAGGAATAGATGAGATTTGCTATAATGACACACGTGAAAGGAGAATTCAGATGAACACTATTATTATTAATAAGATTATGATGCATATGCTTGATTTTGAACATCGTAAAATATACTTAAGTGAAGACTTTTGTGTATTAAATGATACAACTCAGGAATATTATCATAAAAAAGTAGAAAAAGCTTTATACAGTCCAGCTATTAAAGAACTTGTTGTGCCTTCACTTCATGAATTATTACTTCGTGCTGATAAGATGCTTGAGGATGATGAAGAATTCAAGAAGCAGGCAAAGGAAATCAGTGAAAAGTTCTTTGCATTAGGTTCAGTGATTGAAGAAATGCCTAATAGTAATATTCTTTATGTAGACTGCTATCGTGATGGTGTACATATTATTGCCGCTTTAAAGCTTAATTATAAGTATAATTCTGTATCTCTTGTAGAAGAAGAAAATGTTCGTATTACAAGAAGACAGGTTCTTCCTCAGATTGGTACAGCTGTTGATGAAGCGATTATTATAGATACAGACCATAAGAAACTTTCTCTTATTGAAAAGAAGTATTTGATTGATGGAAAGATGGATACTTATTTAAATAGTCAGTGGATCAAAGGAGAAGAAAAGCTTACGGATCGTCAGAAGATTTCTACTATGAAGAAGGTAGTAAATAAGATTGATGATATTTATCATGTGAATGATAAAGAAGCACTTCCACTTGTGAAACAGGAAATATTAGAAAGAACACAGATGGGTGAACTTGTTAAACCAATAGAAGTTGTTCGTAAGGTTATGGAAAGAGATTATCAGGCTCAGGAAGAATCAGAAACAATGATGAAAGATCTTGGAATTGGTGAAGATGATACTATTTCTTTAAATGCTTTAGGACGTTCTGTTGAGGTTGTTAAGATTACTCTTGATGAAAATATTCAGATAACTATGCCCGTAGATGAATATGTCAATGGATCAACTTTTGAAAAGAAAGAGAATCCAGATGGGACTGTTTCTATCGTATTAAATAACATTCAGGACATCGCAATCAAGTAACCGTTTACATTTTTTTGCCTATATTGCCCGAAATGAATGAATTTTGGTCATATTTAATGTATAATAAAATTTATGAAGGGAGACATATAGGTATGTTAGATAATTTCTTGATAAAATTGTTTTTTGAAGGAAAGTGTTTGGAAGCATATAAAGTATTCGGGGCTCATCCGGATAAAAAGGGCGTTCGTTTTACTGTATATGCACCACACGCAAGAAGTGTTCAGGTTGTAGGTAATTTTAATGACTGGGACGGAACACAGCATTATATGGAGAGATATAATGATGGTGGTGTGTGGACTCTCTATATTGAAGGGTTAAAGCAGTATGACCTTTATAAATATAGAATCGAAACACCTTCTGGTGCTATTGTTGATCGTGCAGATCCATATGCCTTTTTCAGTGAAATTAGACCAGGTACAGCATCTAAGGTATATAACTTAGAAGGCTATCGCTGGCATGATTCTAGATGGATGAAATCACGTTCTAATAACTATGATCGTAACATGAATATTTATGAAGCGAATCTTGGTTCTTGGAAGATGAAAAAGGAATTTACAGACACAAGTGACGGAGAGTTTTATTCATATGAAGAAATGATTGATGAAATCATTCCTTATGTGAAGAAGATGGGTTATACACATATTGAAGTAATGCCTTTAAATGAATTCCCATTTGATGGTTCTTGGGGATATCAGGCAACAGGCTATTTTAGTGCAACAAGCCGTTATGGTCAGCCTAAACAGCTAAAGGATTTCATTAATGCGTGTCATAAAGAAGGTATTGGTGTCATTATGGACTTTGTACCTGCTCATTTTGTAAAGGATGGACATGGTCTTTATCAGTTTGATGGAGGCTGGGTTTATGAATATGCAGATGTGAATAACCGTTATTCTGAATGGGATTCAGTTTATTTTGATGTAACAAAAGATACTGTACGTTCATTCTTAAAGAGTGCTGTTCACTTCTGGGCAGAAGAATTCCATATTGATGGTATTCGTTTTGATGCTGTCAGCAACCTTATTTATTGGAAAGGTAATAAAGACTTTGGTACAAACAATGGGGCTGTAGAGTTCTTGAAATCTATGAATGAACAGATTCATGAGAGATATCCTGCAGTGATGACTATTGCAGAAGACTCAACTGATTTCCCATATGTAACTAAGGCAGTGAAAGATGGCGGTTTAGGATTTGATTATAAGTGGGATATGGGATGGATGAATGATACATTGAAGTATTTCAAAGAAGATCCAGTTTATCGTCAATATGATCACAATCTTTTAACTTTCTCAATGATGTATTTCTATTCAGAAAGATTTATTTTACCATTCTCACATGATGAAGTTGTGCATGGTAAAGCTACTATCTTAAATAAGATGTGGGGACTTGATGGTGATAAGTTCGCACAGGCAAAAGCTTTATATACATATATGATGACTCATCCTGGTAAGAAGCTTAACTTCATGGGTAATGAATTGGCTGAATACAAGGAATGGGATGAAAGAAAAGCATTGGCTTGGGATATTTTAGATTATCCACAGCATAATTCTTTCCATCATTTTATTCAGGATTTAAATAAGATGGTTGAAGAACATCCAGCTCTTTATAGTATGGATTATGATCCAGATGGATTTAAATGGCTTGTTGTAGATGATCATAATCAGAGTGTATTCTCATATGCGAGATTTGATAAGAAGGGCAACTGTTTAGTTGTAGTCGCAAACTTCATTGGTAATAAGCATGAAAATTATGCAGTACCTGTACCGTTTGCTGGTAGCTATAAAGAAATCTTGAATACAGATAAAGATATTTATACTGGCTCTAATTTCACAAATACACGTTCTTTAAGATCAAAGAAAGGTACTTGTATCAAAGAAGCACAGAGTATTCATGTGAAGTTAGCACCATTTAGCGCTGTGGTATTTGAATACCATAAGCCAGCTAAAAAAGCGTCTTCTCCAAAGAAGACAAAGAAAAGTGTTGTAAAGGAAGGAAAGTAGTAAATGTTTAATACAAAAGAAGAATTTAAATATGAATTTTCTAAGCGAATCATTGAATCATATGGTCGTACAGTAGAAGAAGCACATTTAACAGAAAAGTTCATGGTTCTTGAAACTATGGTACGTGACTATGCATCTGTTAACTGGGCTATGACAAAGATGGCAGTTCAGGCTAAGCAGCAGAAACAGGTTCACTATTTCTCAATGGAGTTCTTAGTTGGTCGTCTATTAGTCAACAATATGATGAACTTAGGTATTTATGAAACTGCAAAAGAAGGTCTTGCAGATTATGGTATTAATATCCATGATCTAGAAGAATTAGAGTCTGATGCTGGTTTAGGTAATGGTGGTTTAGGCCGTCTTGCTGCCTGCTTCATGGATTCTTTAGCTTCTTTATCTTATCCAGCTTTCGGTAATACGATTCGTTATGATTATGGTTTCTTCAAACAGAAGATTGAAAATGGATATCAGGTAGAAGTACCAGACCAGTGGTTACGTTTAGGTAATATGTGGGAAGTAAGAAAACCTAAGCATGCAACAGAAGTTAAGTTCTGGGGTAAAGTTATCTGGGATGATGCAACTGGTGGATGGAAGCATGTAGATTATGAAGCAGTACGTGCTGTTCCTTATGATATGCCAATTGTTGGTAATGATACTAAGGTCACTAATACATTAAGATTATGGAAAGCTGAACCTAGTGAAAATATTCCTACAAACAAGGATTTCCGTCAGTATGCTCAGGAAGTGAATGATATTTGTCAGACATTATATCCTGATGATTCTACTCATGCAGGTAGAGTATTACGTTTAAAACAGCAGTATTTCTTTGTATGTGCTGGTATTAATTCAATTATTCGTGCACATTTAAGAGTATATCCTGATTTAACTAACTTCCATGAAAAGAACGTTATTCAGTTAAATGATACACATCCAGTATTAGTTGTTCCTGAATTAATGCGTGTATTTATTGATGATTATGGAATGGAATGGGATGATGCATGGAATATCGTATGTAAGACTTGTGCTTATACAAACCATACAATCCTTGCAGAAGCACTTGAAAAATGGCCTGTTGATATGATGAGAGACTTATTACCAAGAGTTTATCAGATCATCGAAGAAATCAATAGACGTTTCATTGGCTTCGTAAAACAGCAGACTGAAAATGATAATGACTTATTACAGAGAGTTATGATCATTAAAGATGGTCAGGTACATATGGCTAGACTTGCCATTGCAGGTTCATTTAGTGTCAATGGTGTAGCACAGCTTCATTCTGATATCTTAAAAGAAAGAGAAATGAAGGATTTCGATACTTTATATCCTAACAAGTTCAACAATAAAACAAATGGTGTGACTCATAGAAGATGGCTTGCATATTGTAACCCACAGTTAACTTCATTAATCAATGAATCAATTGGGGATAGCTGGATGCATAGACCTGATGATCTACAGAAATTAGCTCCATTTGTAGAAGATTCAATTACTCAGAGCAAATTCTACAATGTAAAACAGCAGAGAAAACAGATTCTTGCAGATTACATCAAAGAACATAATGGAATTGAAGTAGATGTTAACTCTATCTTTGATATTCAGGTTAAGAGATTACATGCATACAAGAGACAGTTATTAAATGTTATGCATATTATCTATTTATACCAGAGAATGAAGGAAGATAGCAGCTTCAGAATCTATCCACATACTTATATCTTTGGTGCAAAAGCGGCTCCTTCTTATTACTTAGCTAAGAAGATTATTAAGTTAATCAACAGCGTTGCTGATAAGGTAAACAATGATCCAGAAACAAATAAATACTTAAAGGTTGTATTTATTGAAAACTATGGTGTTACTATTGCAGAAAAGATTATTCCTGCTGCAGATGTATCTGAACAGATCTCTACTGCTGGTAAGGAAGCATCTGGTACTTCTAACATGAAGTTCATGATGAATGGTGCTGTAACACTTGGTACATTAGATGGTGCCAATGTAGAAATTGCAGACTTAGTTGGTGATGACAACATTGTAATCTTTGGCATGAAGGATGATGAAGTCAACGAATTAAAAGCAAAAGGTACTTATAATTCATGGTATGAATACAACAACAATCCAAACATTAAGAAGGTTGTTGATTCATTAGTAGATGGTACTTTCCATCCATCAAGAGAAGAATTCAAGATTATCTTTGATGAATTAATGAGCAGAAATGATGAATACTTCTTATTAAAAGATTTCGAAAGTTATAGACTTGCTCAGGAAAAGATCAACAGCTTATATCAGGATCGTCAGAACTGGTCTAAGATGTGCTTAGCTAATATTGCGAAGAGTGGTCATTTCTCAAGTGATAGAACTATTGAAGATTATGTAAAGGATATCTGGCATTTAAATAGGGTAAAAATCTAATGAAAGATACATTCGTACTAGATGTAGATGGTGAAGAAGTAACTTGTGAAGTCATCTTAGGATTTACAGATGACGCAACAGGAAAAGAATATATCATTTATACAGATAACAGTTCAGATGAAGATGATCAGTTGAATATCTATGCTTCACAGGTAGATCCTGAGGATGCAGATAATATTCTTCCTATTGAAACAGAGGAAGAATATGCATTTGTACAGGAAGTATTAGACTCAATGATGTCTGAAGATGAAGAATAATGAATGAGAGGATAGCGTGGCTATCCTCTTTTTCTATATGTAGACTAAAATCATATATACACTAAAAGTGTAATTTCTGCACGAATAAACTATATGTTTATATTTTATTGATAAATACAATCTTTTCTAACAATTAATATTTTTGAATACCCACAAACCACAGGTTGGTAAAAATTAAATTTCATAAGCACCTATTAAACGGCGTTCATGAAGCTGAACCTGACACATGTTTTTTCCATCTGTTCTATAATTAGATCAGAAACCAGATGGAGGTATAATCACATGTCAAACAAAGTATTAAAGCCTAAGAAAGCTTCTCTTTATGAGTTCACTCAGAACTATTCCAATAATATTGATAACTGTATTGAATTCTTCAAATCCATGAAATGGCCCGAAGGCTTTTCATGTGATCGTTGCGGATGTCATAAGTATTACTTAGTCAAGCATGTAGGAAAGACCAAGACTTCATATGTTCTTGAATGCAGCTCATGTCATAAGCAGCATTCACTGCTTTCAGGTACCATTTTTCAGAGCTGCAAGCTTGATCTATACAAGCTCCTTTTAGGTATTTTCCTTTTCTTTAACGAAAATAAAGGAATCAGTGCAATAGAGTTATGTTCAATACTAGACGTTAACTACAAGACTGCACTTCTTCTAGAAAGCAAGTGTAGAATTCTT
>Ga0129317_1001459_pt1 | contig 17202 bp, 15 predicted proteins | sample Cm1ome_FD_94430 | JGI IMG/M metagenome (GOLD analysis project Ga0129317, IMG submission 94430) | Eastern black-and-white colobus group fecal microbial communities from Wisconsin, USA - Cm1105 metagenome | ecosystem: Host-associated > Mammals > Digestive system > Large intestine > Fecal | place... | reverse complement strand
CTTCCGCTTCGATATCATAGGTAATGGCGGTTTCCATATTATAGCCGGTAAGACTGATGCCTAAGCCGGCCTTGCAGAGAATGCCTTCCAGAACGGAAATCGTGCTTTTCTGAGCCACGGTTCGGCTTGCGATATTCAGTCCCGTGACCAGCATGCTTTTTTCACAGGTAAAACGCATAGGATCGTTCCTTTCTTGTATTCGGATTTAAAAATATAGAAAAATCATAGGTTAAGGCAGTCGTAACAGCCGTAGGAGAAATTTATGTGGAAAAGTGGATTTTCTCTTAGAGCCCCAAGGCTTTTTTATCCACAGGCCGGTGTGGAAGAATGGGAACTTTTCCACAGGGTCTGTGGAAGACTTTTTTTGACAAAGTTATCCACAAAAAAGTTATCCACATTCCACAATGACTGTGGATAACTTTTGGGATAAAATGAGGGAATGGGAAAAGGAAGGTTTTCAAAACGCTTACAGGCTGGAATTGATGTTGGAGGTAATGTCCCGAATATTGTTCTGCATGTTCTGATCCCCGTTTTTTAGAGCTACCTCCACCTTCCGGATGGCGTAGAGAACGGTGGAATGATCCCGGCCAAATTCCTTGCCGATGTCGGGCAGGCTCAGGTTGGTCAGCTTCCGGATCAGATACATGGCAGCCTGCCGGGCCTCGGCGGTGCCCTTGTTTTTCTGGGTGCCCCGGAGAACGCTTTCATCCACGTTGTAGAATTTGCTCACCTGGGTGATAATCAGAGCAGGGGTAGGCAGGGCGCTTCCTTCGCTTTTGAACATATCGCTGATGGCGGCGGAGATGTGGGGAAGATCCAGAGGCATGTTGTTTAAGTCCCGGTAGGCCAGGATTTTTTTTACGGTGCCCTCCAGCTGCCGGACGTTGGTGGTGATGTTGGTTGCTATGTAGTTGCACACATCGTCGGGAAGCTCCAGCCCCAGCTGCTTGGCCTTGTTTTTCAGAATGGCCATTCGGGTCTCATAATTTGGCGGGTTGATGTCGGAAATGACGCCCCACAGGAAACGGCTGCGCAGCCGCTCCTCCAGGGTCAGCATGTCGTCAGGCTTCCGGTCACTGGTGAGGACGATCTGCTTATGTTCCTCGTAGAGCTTATTAAAGGTGTGGAAAAATTCCTCCTGGGTGGATTCCTTACCGGCGATGAACTGAATATCGTCCACCAGGAACAGATCCGCTTCCCGGTATTTGGAGCGGAATTCGATATTCTTACCGTTTTTAATGGCGTCGATCAGCTCGTTTGTGAACTGGTCGCCTTTGATGTAGACAATGTTGGCGTTGGGATTGTCCTTGCGGATGCCGTTGGCAATGGCATAGAGCAGATGGGTTTTTCCCACGCCGGGAGGGCCATAGAGAAACAGGGGATTATAATTCTGGCCTGGATTCTTGGAAACGAAGGTAGCGGCGGAATGGGCAAACTGGTTGGAGGGGCCGACGATGAAGTTATCAAAGGTGAACTGGGGATTAAAGTCCATGGAGGAGACAGGACGGCCCTTGGCCTTTCTGGCATTCATCTCCTCATCACCGAAGACCAGGAGCTTTGCGTCGGAGTTAAAAATCTCCTTTAAGGCGTCCTGGATGTAGCCGGTGCAGCGCTTGCGGATGATCTCCCGGCGGAAATCCGAGGGGGAATAGAGAATCAGATTGGTTTCGTTCAGCTCGATGACCTCAGCGTCGTCAAACCAGGCAGAGACGGTAACGGCGTCCAGACGGTCTTCGATGTAGGATAACACCTTTGCCCATACATAGGCGGAAGAGTACATAAGGAGGCTCCTTTCCTGTTTCTATACAAAAGTCCAAAAGGACGGACAAACCGTACTTTTTGGGCAAACCTTCTCACCCTAAATTTTATCACATTTTACTAGAAAACACAAGGACTTTTTGGTTAAAATAAAATAATATCCGTAGGAAAATTCCCAAAAAACCGGCCGGCTTCCCACTGCTCAAGGACAAAGTTTTTTTCTCCGCGGACAATTGGGAAAGACCCCCACAAAGGTGTCCCTTTCCCGGGAAAAATTCGTCACTTTGTGCCTTGACCCCCGGAAAAACCTATGCTAGAATCTACAGTTAAGATGGATAGGTTTCTATCCCGGAACGAAAGAAACAGGGAGTATGGGTATGCGCATCGCAAAAAAGGTATGGACCTACGCTTTCATTGGATTTGTTGCCCTTCTGGGAGCAGTGAACTATCAGCTTTTCGTCTTCCCCAATCAGTTTGCCCCGTCCGGCGTCAACGGTATCTGCACCATGATCCAGTATGTCACGGGAATCAGCGTGGGCTACTTAAGCCTGCTGATCAACATTCCTCTGGCCATCTGGTGCTATATTGAGGTCAGTAAGCCCATGGCCCTGCGCAGCATGGTGTATGTGATTACCTTCTCTCTGGCTCTGCTTTTGCTGGATCATGTGGATCTTTCCGCCTTCGCCTATGCCACGGAGAACGGAACCAGTAAGATTCTGGGGCCACTGGTAGCGGGCATCATCCAGGGCTATTCCTATTCCATGCTCATCAAGGCCAGCTCCTACACCGGCGGCATCGATTTTGTGTCCGCCATCATTCACAAGCGCCGGCCCAATAAGCCCTTCTTCGGACTGAGCTTTACCATCAACTGCTGTATTGCCATCACCAGCTATTTTGTATACGGCTATGAAATGGAGCCGGTGATTCTGTGCATCCTCTACAGCTTTATGTCTACCACCGTCGGCGACCGGCTGATGAAGTCCGGTCGGGAGGCCATCTCCTTTGAGATCATCACGGACTATCCCGAAGAGATCTCCCGGGAGCTGATCGACCGTCTCCACCACTCCGCGACTCTGATCCCCGCCAAGGGCATGTACTCCGGCAAGGAGGTCAGCGTGCTGCTGTGCGTGGTGAATAAGACCCAGGTGGCCGCGGTGGCTGCCATTGTGAAGAAGTATCCCCATACCTTCGCCATTGTGGATCCTGTCAGCGAAATCTTAGGCAACTTTAAGAACCTGAACAGCGACGGCAAAGTAATCCAGGAGGTTCTGGATTCCGGCGACGGCAAAACCTTGTAAGAAAAAAATATTCATATACAAACAGGAGGAAAAACAAATGGCGTACTACTATCCGGAACCCAGCCGCACCTTCAGCGAGTATCTTCTGATCCCCGGTTATACCTCAGAAGACTGCATTCCCGACCGTGTCAGTCTGAGAACGCCCCTTGTCAAGTACCGTAAGGGCTTTGAAGAGCCTGCCATTTCCCTGAATGTGCCTCTGACCTCCGCGGTCATGCAGTCCGTTTCCAACGATACCCTGGCCATCGCCCTGGCCAAGGAAGGCGGCATCAGCTTCATCTTCGGCTCCCAGACCATTGAGAACCAGGCAGCCATGGTGGCAAGAGTCAAGGGTTACAAGGCCGGCTTCGTCACCTCCGCTTCCAATCTGACCCCGGACGCCACTCTGGCGGACGTACTGGCCCTGAAGGCCAAAAACGGCTTCTCCACCGTGGCCATTACCGAGGACGGAACTGCCAACGGCAAGCTCCTGGGCCTGGTCACCAGCCGTGACTATCGTGTCTCCCGGATGGAGCCCACCGACAAGGTGGCAGACTTCATGACGCCCCGTCAGCGGCTGATTACCGCGCCCAAGGAGACCACCCTGAAGGAAGCCAACGACATCATCTGGGAGCATAAACTCAACTCTCTGCCCATTGTGGACGACGAGGATCACCTGATGTACTTCGTCTTCCGGAAGGACTACGCCTCCCACAAGGAAAATCCCCTGGAGCTGCTGGATGAGAAGAAGCGCTACCTGGTGGGCGCCGGCATCAATACCCGGGACTACGCCACCCGGATCCCTGCTCTGCTGGAGGCCGGCGCGGATGTGCTGGTCATCGACTCCTCCGAGGGCTACACCTGCTGGCAGGAAAAGACCATCCGCTGGGTGCGGGAGCATTACGGCAACGCCGTGAAGATCGGCGCGGGCAACGTGGTGGATCGGGACGGCTTCCGGTTTCTGGCCAGCGCCGGCGCGGACTTTGTGAAGGTGGGTATCGGCGGCGGCTCCATCTGCATCACCAGAGAGACCAAGGGCATCGGCCGTGGTCAGGCCACCGCTCTGATCGAGGTTGCCAACGCCCGGGACGAATACTTCCGGGAAACCGGCATCTATGTGCCCATCTGCTCCGACGGCGGCATTGTCTACGACTACCACATGACCCTGGCTCTGGCCATGGGCGCGGACTTCCTGATGCTGGGCCGTTACTTCGCCCGGTTCGATGAAAGCCCCACCAATAAGGTCATGGTCAACGGCGCGTATATGAAGGAATACTGGGGCGAAGGCTCCAACCGGGCCCGGAACTGGCAGCGCTACGACCTGGGCGGCGCCTCCAAGCTGAGCTTTGAGGAAGGCGTGGATTCCTACGTCACCTACGCCGGTTCCCTTCATGACAACGTGGAGGCTTCCCTGTACAAGGTCAAGTCCACCATGTGCAATGTGGGTGTGACCAACATCCCCGACCTGCAGAAGAACGCCAAGCTGACTCTGGTATCCTCCGTGTCCATTGTTGAGGGCGGTGCCCACGACGTGACCCTTCGGTCTACCTCCAACATTAAGTAATAAAAAAGCATGGTGTTTTTGGGAAAATTAGGCATCGTCTGACCCCTTGAAAAAGGCAAAGTTCGGCATCCTCTGAAATCCCAAGCTAAGACAAAAAATGAAGACCTTGCATCGTCCGTTTTGGACGATGTGAGGTCTTTTTTTATTCCCATAGTGACCTTGGAATAACCCTTAAATTTCGTCCCAACCAATCCCCCTTCAACTCCCTTTTTAACCCAAACACTTCCCCATCATATAATAGTTCTCTTGAAAAAAAGAGGGAGGGAAAAGTAAAAAATAAAAATTTACTTTCCCATAACCATCTTTTCATTACCTCACAAAACCACATCAAATCCAAATATTTTCCTGGCAATTCCCTCTAATTTCCGTTCTAAAGTGAGAATAGGGAGAAAATGATGGGAAAAGAAAAGGTCTCGCCAGTTCTCATAAAATCTCGTTGGTGACGAGAGAAAATGAGATGAAAGCGAGAAAGAAAATGAAAATGATGTTCTGGGAAAATGGAGGGATTTTCATGGAGAATTATGGGGAGAAAATTTGGTATGATTTGCCCTCTCCCTATAAAAAGTTGAAGCTAAAATGATAATGGGAAAGTATATGGGTTGATGGGAATGTTGTGGGAGTGACGATGGGAAACTTTGCCCCTTAGAGAATATTTTGATTTACCCTATGACACATGGGTCCTCCGGCCTTTGGCCGGAGGACATTTTCTTTAAAAAAATGTTTGCAATCAAATGTACGAAATAGTATAATGAGGGAAGGGAAAGGAGGGAGCCTATGCACTATGTCACAGCCAAGGGTATTTTGTCCCAGGAAAACGGCATGAACTTATACCGGGGGTGCACCCACGGCTGCATCTACTGCGATTCCAGAAGCAAGTGTTATCAGATGAACCATGCCTTTGAAGACATCGAAGTCAAGGAAAACGCCATAGAACTGCTGGAAGAGGCCCTGAAGCGGAAGCGAAAGCCCTGCATGATCGGCACAGGCTCCATGACAGACCCTTATATTCCCTTGGAGCTGAAGTTAGGGTATATGAGGAAGGCTATGTCCCTGATTTACGAACATGGCTTTGGATTTACGGTAATCACAAAATCCGACCGGATTCTCCGGGATCTGGACTTGCTCACGAAAATCAATGAACAGGCCAAAGCTGTGGTGCAAATGACCTTAACCACCTGTGATGAAGACCTGTGCAGAAAAATCGAGCCAAATGTCTGCACCACAGCCCGGCGGGTAGAGGTGCTGAAGCAAATGAAAGACGCCGGGATTCCCACGGTGGTATGGCTGTCGCCCATTTTGCCCTTTCTCAATGATACAGAGGAAAATATTTCCGGGATCCTGGAGCTGTGCTGCCAGGCCGGGGTTTATGGGGTAATCTGCTTCGGCATGGGACTGACCTTGCGGGAGGGAAACCGGGAATATTTCTACGCCCAGCTGGACCGCCTGTTCCCGGGACTGAAGAAAGTCTACCAGCAGCGCTACGGAAATGCCTATGAGGTAAACAGTCCAAACCAGGAAATACTCATGAAGCTGTTTCACGAGAAATGCGAGCAGTACGGAATTGTCCACGATAACCGTCAGATATTCCGGTATCTCCACCAATTTGAGGAAAAAACCAGTCAGATCAGTCTGTGGGAATAGAAAGGAGAACCAAAATGGCATTTGATTTTAAGAGGGAATACAAGGATTGCTACGGGGCCAAGGAGAAGCCCCAGATTCTTTCTCTGCCGCCGGTGAATTACATCGGAATCCGGGGAGAAGGTGACCCTAACGAACCGGGAGGCGCCTACCAAAGGGCCATTGGGGTACTGTATGCCGTTGCCTACACCCTGAAAATGAGCTACAAAACCGACTACAAAATGGAAGGATTTTACGAATATGTGGTGCCGCCCCTGGAGGGCTTCTGGTGGCAGGAGAATGTTCGGGGTGTGGACTACAGCAACAAGGCCGGATTCCACTGGATTTCCGTTCTGCGTCTGCCGGAATTTGTGACGGAAAAGGACTTTGCCTGGGCTGTGGAGACAGCGGCGAAAAAGAAAAAGCTGGACTGCTCGGCGGCGGAATTCCTGACCATAGAGGAAGGGACGTGCGTTCAGATTCTGCATGTGGGCAGTTATGATGAGGAGCCTGCTTCTGTGGAAAAGATGGATGCGTACCTCCGGGAACAGGGCTATGAACCGGACTTCTCGGAAAGCCGGCTCCACCATGAAATCTACCTGTCCGATCCCCGGAAGACTGCACCGGAAAAACGGAAAACCATCATCCGGCATCCCGTCAAAAAGAGAATATAAAGATAAACGGAGAGCCCCATTCCGGGACTCTCCGTTTGCGATAAGAAGTGTTACTTGCTGTAATCCAGGTAAGCGCCCTTCATGGGGCTGGCCGCCAGCTCGCCGAAGAGCCGCAGAGTACCCTTCTGGTACTTCTTGGGCTTGGGCTGCCAGGCCTTTCGACGTTCCGCCAGAATGGCGTCCATCTCTTCAGGGGTCTTCCGCTGACCCTTTACGCCTACAATGTTCAGCTTCCGCCCGAAGACGTCAATTTCAATCAGGTCGTCCTTTTCCACCAAGGCGATGGGGCCGCCGCTGGCTGCCTCGGGACTGCAATGGCCAATCACAGGGCCGGTGGAAGCGCCGGAGAACCGGCCGTCAGTGATCAGAGCAATGGCCCGGCCCAGCTCCTTGTCGGAGGAAATGGCCTCGGAGGTGTAGAACATCTCCGGCATACCGCTGCCCTTGGGGCCTTCGTAGCGGATGAAGACCGCGTCGCCCTTTTCCACCTCATGGCGCAGCACGGCGGAGAGGCACTCCTCCTCACTGTCAAAGGGACGGGCACGGAGGGTAGCCTTGTACATTTCCTTGGGACAGGCGGTGTGCTTGATAACAGCCCCTTCGGGAGCCAGGTTGCCCTTGAGGATGGCAATGGAACCGTCGGTGCCGATGGCCTTGTCATAGGGACGAATCACGTCTTGACGGGTGACAGAAATGCCGTACCGGTCGCCGAAGGCCTTCAGCCACTTTTCGCACCGCTCATAGTAGCCGTTCTCTTTCAGCTCCTGGAGATTCTCACCCAAAGTCTTGCCGGTAACGGTCATCACGTCCAGATGGAGATGCTCCTTGATCTCCTCCATAATGGCGGGAACGCCGCCGGCATAGTAGAAGCACTCGGCAGGCCACTTTCCGGCGGGCCGGACGTCCAGCAGGTAACGGGCACCCCGATGGAGCCTGTCAAAGGTGTCGCCGGTGATTTCCAGGCCCAGCTCGTGGGCGATTGCGGGAAGGTGGAGCAGGCAGTTGGTGGAGCCGGAAATGGCAGCGTGCACCAGAATGGCGTTCTCGAAGGACTTCATGGTGACAATGCTGCTGGGCTTCATGGAATCGTCCCCAGCCATTTCCACGGCCCGTTTGCCTGCCTGACGGGCGTAGGCCAGAAGATCGGGGCTGGTAGCGGGCATGAGGGCACTGCCGGGAAGGGCCAGGCCCAGGGCCTCCGCCATGATCTGCATGGTGGAAGCGGTGCCGATGAAGGAGCAGGCGCCGCAGCTGGGGCAGGCGTTCTGCTTGGCCCAGTTGAGTTTATTTTCGTCAATTTCTCCACGCTCGAACTTGGCGCTGTACATGCCCAGCTGTTCCAGGGTGAGCATATCGGGGCCGGCGTTCATGGTGCCGCCGGGTACAACCACAGAGGGAATGTCCACCCGCATGAGGCCCATCAGGTTGGCGGGCATACCCTTGTCGCAGCTGGCAAGATACACACCTGCGTCAAAGGGCGTGGCCATGGCGTGAATTTCGATCATGTTGGCGATCATTTCCCGGGAGGCTAAGCTGAAGTTAATGCCGTCGGTGCCCTGGCTTTCGCCGTCGCAGATGTCGGTGCAGTAGTACCGGGCACCGTAGCCTCCGGCCTCCTGAACGCCCTTACGGACTTCCTGAACCAGGATATTCAGGTGGCCGCTGCCGGGATGGGAGTCACCGGCGGTGCTTTCAATGAGAATCTGGGGCTTGCTCAGATCCTCAGGCTGCCAGCCGGTGCCGATCCGCAGAGGATCCAGCTCCGGGGCCAGTTTCCGCATTTTCTGACTGACTAATTGACACATGTTGTATCGCTCCTTTTACTTTCAGATCAGGCGAAGAAGGAAATAACCAGAGCCACCAGGAAGCCCACACCGCCCACAAGGGTTTCCATAATTGTCCAGGTCTTTAAAGTGGTCTTTTCGTCGATGCCCACCAGAGACTTGACCAGCCAGAAGCCGGAGTCGTTGAAGTGGGAGCAGACGGTGGAGCCGCCGGCCACGGCAGCCGTGACGCAGGCGAGGTACAGGGGAGACAGCTCGGAAATCCCGGGAATGGCGGAGACAATGCCGGCAGCCATGGTCATGGCCACAGTGGCGGAGCCCACGCTGATGCGAACCAGCACGGCCACCAGGAAGGCCAGTACCACCAGAGGCATATTCATACCGGCAACAGCAGAGCCGATGATGTCGCCCAGGCCGGAATACTGAAGCACATACCGCAGCACGCCGCCGCAGGCCGTGACCAGAAGAATCAGACCGGTGGGCTCCAGGGACTTGGTCATGAGCTTTTCCAGCTGCTCCATGGAGTAGCCGTAACGGGTGCCCAGGAAGTACATGGCAACAATGGTAGCGATCAGCAGGGCAAAGAAGGGTTCGCCCAGGAACTTAAAGACAGTGTTGAGAACATGCTCGGCAGGGAAGAGAACGCCGCAGACGGACTTGCAGATGATGAATACCAGGGGAATGAGGATGATGCCCACAATCAGACCGAAGGGAGGCAGCTTGCTCTCGTCCATGTCCTCCTGATTTGCCACATGCTCCGGCACGGGAATCATGTATTTCTTGCCGCAGTATTTGCCCCAAATGGGCCCGGCCACTACCATGGCCACGGAGCCGCAGAGGATACCCACCAGAATGACCCAGCCCAGGTCAACGCCCAGCATATTGGCCACCAGAATGGGGCCGGGCGTGGGAGGAATGAAGGCGTGGCCTACGGCCAGACCGGCAAGCAGGGGAATGGCGTAGTACAGTGTGGAGCGGCTGGTGCGCTTTGCCAGGGAGAAAGCCAGGGGAATGAGGATGATCAGACCGGCGTCAAAGAACACGGGCATGGCCACGATCAGGCCGGTGATGCCCAGAGCCCAGGCGGCTTTCTCGTCGCCGAACCGCTTGACCATGGTCACGGCCAGGGTCTGAGCACCGCCGGAGGCTTCCAGAATGGCGCCGAACATGGAGCCGAGGCCTACCAGCAGGGCGATGCCCTTTAGGGTGTTTCCGATGCCGTCATTGACGGCGGTGATGATGTCGGCGGCGGGCATACCGGCGATGAGGCCGATGCTGATGGCGCCAACCAGAATGGAGATAATGGCGTGAACCTTGAACTTGATGATCAGCAGAAGCAGAATTCCCAGACCGATGAGGGCCGCGATTACCAGGCGGGTGGGGTCAAGCATTGTGGCTGCTAACATGACAAACACTCCTTATTTCTAAGTTTCTTTCCGATTTTCACAGGACATCTGATGAAAGCATCTGATTTCTTACTGCCGGCTGTAAGATTATCTATATACTTCAGACGTCTTATGTTTACGACGATATCGTAGCATAATCTTCTTAAAAATGCAAGAGTAATCTGATGTTTTCTTTGACTTCTCTGTTTTTAACAAGAAAATCAGGGGTATCCCCGGTGGAAAACCCCTGATTTTTGTGCAGGTTGCTTAGATTTTGGAGAATGGCCACCATTATTCATCAGACGTCTGCTCCTGGTGCACCTCCTGCAGACGGAGAATGGCCTGCCGGTTGTAGGTCAAGTGCATCATCATGGCGCATTTCGCTCCCAGAGAGTCCCCTGCCAGAATGGCATTGGTAACCGCCCGGTGGGTATCGATTGTCTCCTGCATCAGCTGCCGATGGGTCAGGTTGGCGAAGGTCATAATGGCGGTGTTGATTACCGGCAGCAGCATTTCCACCACCCGGTTTTTGCTGCACCGGCCGATGCAGGTGTGAAAGGAGATATCCATGGGAATGTGATCTTCTCCCTTGCGGTACAGGGCTTCTGTGGCGTCACAAAGCTCCTTTACCTGGCGCTTGTCCTCCTCGGTGGCGTGAATGGCGGCGCTGGCCGCGATTTCCGGTTCCAGCATCAGCCGAACCTCCAATAGTTCCAGGGCCAGCTTATACTTATCGTCCAGCTTGGACAGACCCAGGGGATCCTCCGTCATGGGGACGTGACTTTGAATATAGGTGCCGTCTCCCCGGCGAACCTCCAGAACACCCTTGGTGGCCAGGCTTTTAACAGCCTCCCGGATGGTGCTGCGGCCTACCTCAAACATCTGCCCCAGCTCAAATTCGTTGGGAAGCTTGGCGCCGATTTCCTCCCGGAGAATGTAATCCATCAGATCTTTTTCCACCTGAACGCCCAGGGGCTCCCGGGTCTGCTTCTGCTGTTCCATAGTAATCGTTCCTTTTGCCAAAGTAGTTTCCTGTAGTATACCATCTATTGGCAAAAAAAGCAAGCAGATGTCTGACCTTTCTTGTATTACACGGACAGTCTGCGCTTCCCTGGGATCCGCATTTTCCGAACAGTCACCACATAAAGTACGGCAACCAGGGCCGTAGACATAAGATCCGCCACAGGCTGTGCCCACACCAACCCGGTTACGCCAATCGCGGCGTTCATGAGGAACAGGGCGGGAATATAGATAAGTCCCTGGCGGCTGAGATTGATAATCAGTGCCGGTGTGGCCGCGCCCATGGCCTGCAGGGCATAGCCAAAGGCGTCCGGGTTACTGAGGAAGGCGCTGACAATCTGCCGGGTAAACAGGAAGCAGATGCCGGTCATGACCGCGCTCAGGGCGAAGGAAAACAGCAGGGAGAAATTCATTACCTTCCGAAACCGCTCCCAAAGGCCTGCCCCTACGCAATATCCCAGCAGCGGCTGGATCCCCTGACCAAAGCCGATGCAGACCATGCCTGTTATCATCGTCACCTTCATCGCCACCCCAATCCCGGCAAGTGCCATATCTCCATAGCCCGCCATCAGGCTGTTCACAACAATCTGGGAAACACTCATCAGCAGCGAACCCAGGGAAGCAGGGATTCCGATGGACAGCACGCCGGAGCATACATGCTCCCTCAGTGTAAAATCTCTGGGATGAATGCTGAGTGAGGAGCTTCCCCTTAGAAAATACAGAATATAATACCCCGCGCCTGCCACATTGCCAATCACCGTAGCAATGGCCGCGCCCGCGATATTCCACCCAAAGCCCAGGATCATAACAGGATCCAGTACCACATTCAGCAGATTTCCCATCAGCTGCCCCATCATGGCTTTGCCGGACGGTCCCTCTGCCCGGATGACATTGGAGTAACAGTTGGAAATCAGAACGAACGGGCCGAAGCAGCTCACGATTGTCAGATAGGTTTTGGCCAGCTCCCAGGTTTCCTGGCTTGCGCCGCACAGGGAAAGAATCTGATCCATAAAGATCAGGAAAACGGCGGAGAGCAGAACCCCCACAATCACGCAGCTCCACATACAGAAGGAGCAGACCTTTTTCGCGTAGGCTTCCCGGCTCTGTCCCATACTGCGGGAAATCACCGAGGTTCCGCCGATGCCGAAAATCGTACCCACTGCCATAAAAATAAGGAAAACAGGGGTTGCTAGGGATACCGCCGCAACCTGCAGGGCATCGTGGGTTTGCCCAATAAAAAAGGTATCCGCCAGATTATAAACCAGTACCATCAGCATGGCCAGCATGGCCGGTACCGCGTTTTTTAGAACGGCCTGGGATACGGGCGCGTTCCGGAATATGTTTGTGGATTGATCGTTCTTCATAAAGTGCCTCCTGATTTGCTCGTATGATATTAATAGTATGCTTTTAATTCGGGCCTGAGAATACCCGCCCGAAGGCGGGTTCATTTATAGGGAATCCCGAACTTTTTTTAACAGGCTGAGGAAAATGCTCTGCTCCGTTTCCGTCAATCCGGACAGCAGCATATTCTCTGCCTGCTCCATATTCCGCTCGGCACGCTGGCAGCATTCGATACCCTGCTGGGTGATGCGCACCATTTTGACTCGTTTGTCCTCCGGACTGCCAAATCCCTCTGCCAGCCCTTTTTGCTCCAACCGACTTACAATGCCGGCGGCGGTGGACTGGGCAACCCGAAGTTCCCGCTCCAATTCCTTCAGTGCCATTTGCCTGTCCGGCGCTCCGTTCAGCATCAGCAGCGCGCTGCATTGGGCCATGGTAATATCATGGACACGCATGGCGTTGTTCGCGTTCTTTTCTAGTTCGTCATGGATCTGCTTGATCATGGAACCGCAAGAATTCTGGTTAACCATAGGATCCCTCCTGTCAGCATGATAATAGCACACTTTTAATTTCGTGTCAATAGCTTGCTGTTAATTTTACAAAAAAGGGAACGAGCGGGTTAACCGCCCTGTCTCCTTTCCGGGGAGCCCACCGCCTGGAAGTTGATATTCGCCTGTCTTGCCTGGCTGGTCAGCTTCATGGTGGGAATCTGATACTGTTTTCCGTCTTTTATGGTGTAGGTGCCGCACTGCCGGAATTCAAAGCTTACATTCTTCCGGACGCACTGCTCCCGGAGATCCAGCACCCAGTCATAATTCAAAGGACGGGCGTTTTTGTCCGATTCTCCGCCCACGACCACAAGCTCGATACCGTTAAGATAGGGTTCTATGTTGATTCTCTCCAACAAAGGCTGGGCGGTAATGCACTTATGTTTGATGGGAAGGGTCTGGAAGACAGACAGCTTCCGGTCGGCGTTTTTCTGATTTTCCACCGTACAGCAGACCACGACGTTCTCGTAGCCCTCTCCCCAGTCCTCGGGAATGCAGGACAGAAACCGCTCAATGCGCTTGGTGAGAAACAGAAAGGTGCAGTCCTGACGCTCCTGGATCATCTTCCAGCATTCGTCCCGCCAGGCGTCCCCTTCCTCAATGAGAAAATCGGTGGAAAAGCCCAGATACACCGTGCCGGGCTTCATTTTGTAGCTGCCGTTTTTCAGCCGCCGAACAGGCTTATCAAAGTCGTCCGTCTTATGGATGTCGTTGGTGTCCACATTCCGTTTGGCGTCGCCCTTGTGAATGTAGCAGTGGAGACACCCTTCACTGCATTTCCGGCATCCCCGCCAGGGGTTCCATGCTCCCATGGTAACTTCCCTCCAAGTCAAAGAGACTTCGAAAAATCGTAGGTTAATCCTGCTTCCGGGCTCCGGTATTCATGCTTTTCATAATACCCGATGAGATTTCCCTCCGCATCCCGGAGGGCCACCATGTAAACATCCTTGTTCTCTTTTGCGTTGTGATCCGTGAAAATCCGGTTATGTTCTCTGCTTTCCCGGAACCAATCCAAAACCTTTCGGATCCTGGCACGGGAGGCCTCGTTGTGGCAACCCATCAGAGACTGACCCATGAGGGCTTTCCCGCCCCGGTTCTGATACCGCCGGATGGCGGCAGGGTTCATGTACACAATGGTGTGATCGCAGTCGCAGATCACCACCGGGGCTGGATCCTGGTCGATCACGCTTTGAAACAGTTTATCCATACGCATTTCCTCCTTTGTTTATCCGAACAGCTTTCCATAAAAGAACTGCTCCTGAAAGGCAATGTCGCCTAAGATTTTCTCGTCGGAAATATCCGAACCGTCCAGGGAGACGATCCATTTGTCCTCCGTGTCATTAAACCGGTGATACACCCGAATGACCTTGCCCTCAAAACGGCTCAGGGGCTTCTCTGCCCCAAACACATAGACATCCTGCGCATCCCCGTCTCCTCCGGGAATGCCTTCCACATAGCCGTAATTGATGGGATATACGATGTCGGGGTGCTTTGGATGACGGCTTCCCAGGGGCCTGTCGATCTTCCCGGCTACTTTTTTTCCAAGAATACCGCTGTAATCCGGTTCCTTTTCTTCGAAGGCACAGAAAAAATAATCCAGGGAGGGTACCAGTTCCCCATGATCATACAGCTGCCGAATTTCGGAAGGGCTCATCCAATTGCAGTCGGCCACCTCATCCGTTGTGGCCTGTTCCAGCCGGGGCGGGCCATCGTATGCAAACAGCCAGACATCCAGTATGTCCTGGAAGGGCTTTCCGTCTACCGCTTCCCGGAGCTTGGTAAAGAGCCGTTTTCCCGCGGAAGGCTCCAGGGTGATGCCAACCTCTTCTTTCACTTCTCTCACCGCGCCCTCCGCGCTGCGCTCGCCCTTCAGCACAGAGCCGCCCACGCATTCCCACATAAGAGGATGGGTGGGCCGGCTGGCGGAGCGCCGGGAGATCAGGTACTGACCAAGACGGTTGCGGATCCATACATGCACCACCAGATGATAGCATCCTTTGGGGATTGGCTCGCCGCGGACTTGGTCTTTTCCGGTTTTTTCACGATATTTCGTATACAAATCCCAAAGTTCCGGCATAAGAAGTCCCCTCTTTTATTTTTTCCTGACCAATTCCACGACACCGAGTGCCGCACAGATGTACATGAAAATCCCCAGCATGGCAAAGCCGGAAGCCTCTGCCGACAGCTTTCCAACGGCTTCCTCAAACCCAAGGATCATATTCTCACCATTGGCCATTTCCAAAATCGTGTTGCTGTTTGGGTGGATGTACAGATGCAGAACCGTTCCCGGCTTCAGTGCCTCCACTTCGCTGATAACCCCGTCACTTAGACAGGCTCCTTCAATTGTTAACTGTTCGTGATCTGTGAAACGAATCATGATCTCTTTTACATGACCGCTGCGTTGTGCCACCATGCAGGAGGAAAAAGCCGCGTCCGCGCGTATGGCCTCTTCTTTTGTTACACGGGCGTTCCAATACCCCATACCAACCGTAAAAACGGTTCCCAAAAGAATGCCGGAAATGATCAGAAATACGGCACCCGCTTTTGATATTGGATATTCCAATTTCTTTTTTCCCATCGTCATCCCATTCACCACTTATCATACGGATGAACGCCTGTTTTTTCGCAAATATGAGTCAGAATCTGGCGGTTCCTTCTTTGGGGAATCCGCAAAAAACAGGTTTTCCCGGATTTCTTGGACAGACGGCGAACCAGTTCTGTGCCCAGGCCCAGATGCTGAAATTGGCCGTTTATATAGACATTATCAATTCGGTTATCCAATATAGAAGCAAAGCCGCATTCCTTTCCATAGCGGATGCTGTAAAAGTCGGCGCCACGAAATAAGGCCTGCTCTATATTCTTTCGGATGTCTTTCTCCTCTTCTGCTCTGTTCCTGACGTTTTCTTCTTTGGATAGGCTGTAATCATAGGCACCATATCCATTCGCCTGATATGCAAGTTCAAGAAGCGCTTCCTGGGAACCGTCATATTTCCGAATATCCACCGTTCTTCCCATGGCTCCCAGGAACAGAGAATCCGGATCCCAGTAATCGTTGCTTACCTTCAGAAAAAGATTCACAGAATCCGCGGCAGAATCGAAACCAGCGTATGCTTCCTTATGACCGACTACCTGAAAGCTTCGCTTCCGGAAACAGAACATACTGCTCTCGCAGCAAAACGCGGAGTAAATACGATTGTTGCGGATGATCTCCGCTTTCCGTAAAGTATCCACATTGACATTTTCCGGAACATGGTCATAAACGCCGTCAAACAGAAGAAAAACAGCCCAATGGTCTTTTATTTCGGGGACAATGGCGCTCTGCCAGGATACCTGACAGCCAATCTTCTGAATCAGAATATACTTGCCGTCCATTTCCTGAAAGTCCCGATCCGATAAATCGCTGGTCAGTGCCGCCATAGAGGCGAAGGGCTTATTTTTTGTCATGAGGCGGATGGCAACGACATCCCCGTTTTCAAAGATATCTTCCGTATAAATATTGGGCTTGATTTTCTTCTTGCCCGGCATAGGAGAAAGCAGCTGTTCCCGGAACCTCTCAAGAGCTTTTTTGCGCTTTTCCAGGGCCTTTTCGCCTGCATCCGCCCAGGCATCCAACCCAAATCCGGTGTCAATCAAACTGAGGGCACCGCTTTTGACTTCCTCTGTCAGAATGCCTTTCTTCCACATAAAATCCGCCAGGGAATACACATAATTGCACCATTCTTCCGGGTCGGATTCATTACACATCTGATTGCGGACATATTCGTCAATTTTACGAAGGGCCTCATCCGTTTCGTAATAAGAAAAGGCACAGGTGTACTCACTGCGCAAATCCATGGCCGTATCGTTTCCGGTGATTCCCGCACTCCAGATTCCCATATTTTCCTCCCTGACGTTTCAGACCATACATGTTGACCTATTTCCTAACCAAAAGCGCAACCGTCTCAACAGATGCCCCGCATTCATCAAATTGCGTGAGCACCTTTTGTTCAATCGGAAACTTGTACGCAATCGCCTTTACAAAGCGTTTTTGCGTCTTTTGTTCCTCACGAGGGAACAGTTCAACCTCAGAAATCAGGTATTTCACAAGGTCACGCCGCTCTGCTGCATTCATTCTATCATAGATTATGTCAAAAGACGAGAGGATTCCGATCATAGATTGCACGGACATCTGCTCACTTTCCAAAGTAGCCTTTTTCATCATGCTCTCCTGCAACAGATCCTCCGCCTTATAAAT
>Ga0129317_1001454_pt1 | contig 17277 bp, 18 predicted proteins | sample Cm1ome_FD_94430 | JGI IMG/M metagenome (GOLD analysis project Ga0129317, IMG submission 94430) | Eastern black-and-white colobus group fecal microbial communities from Wisconsin, USA - Cm1105 metagenome | ecosystem: Host-associated > Mammals > Digestive system > Large intestine > Fecal | place... | reverse complement strand
TGAAAGTATAATCATCTTCACGCTCTGTCAGCATATTTGCTACTAGATTGCCGGTAATGCTGTGTTTTTTAGGATCGTTTGTTGCCATAATGAATGTATTTTATCATAGTTCTTAATGAACTACGGTATAAATTCTTAAATCGTTATGGCACAAAGACTTATTCAATTTCGTTTACAGGTATGGTATCTTGATGGTAGAAAAGATGTTTCTTTTTTCTTCCGTTCTACTCGTTCGAAGGTGCATGATAAAGTGCAAGACCTTCTTACTACAATCTATTTTAAAGGTGGCATTAGTCACTATATCCTTTATCAAATTTGATTTGTTATGATTGGTGCTCTTATAGCTGGTGGTGCATCCCTCCTTGGTTCTGTTCTTGGTTCTCGTTCTCAGTCGAAAACCAATCAGAAAAATATAGAATTGGCTAAATACCAAAATGAATGGCAATCTCAGGAAAATGAGAAAGCATATCAGCGCAATCTTCAAATGTGGAATTTACAAAATGAGTACAATTCTCCAACGCAGCAAATGGCTCGTCTTCGCTCTGCTGGTCTTAACCCTAATCTTGTTTACGGTAGTGGTGTTACTGGTAATAGTGCTGGTTCAACTCCGCAATATCAACCCGCTGACATCAAGCGTGCTGAACTTTCATCCTACCGTGGTTGGAATCAAGGTCTTACAGATGCTGTTTCTAACTTTCTTGCTTATCGGTCTAATCGTGCTCAGGTTGAAAACATGGAAGCTCAAAATTCTCTTATTCGTCAACAAACAGCTACAGAGGCTACCCGGCAAGCAAATATCGCTGCTTCCACCGCTCGTAGTGAGTTTGACCTGAGTCAGGCTAATCGGCTTAAAGATGTTTCTGTTTCTATGGCAGAAGCTCAAATGGTTAAGTCTCAGCATGACGCTTCCACTTCGTGGGCTAATTCTAAACAGGCTTGGATTAGGTATAACATAGATAAGGCTCTTCAACAGACTCGTATTGATGTTGGCAAAAAGGAGTATGAACAGCTTGTTCAGGCTACTCGACGATTGTATCAGGATAATGATATTAGTTCTTTTCGTAATACATTGGAGCGTGCTGTCGGCTCAGGTCAGAGTAGAGATTTTGTTCGTAGGCTGATTTATTTGCTTTTGGCCCCCGATTCTGATGAAAAATTGTTTCACCCTAAATAATTAAAATTATGGCTCGTGGTCGTCGCCGCCGTCGCGGTTTTCTTGGACGTTCTCGTAGACGTCGTATTCGTAGTTATCGTGTATCCCGTGGTGGAATACGCATGTAATTAACCTTTTAAATTTGTTTGATATGAAACCATTTTGGAAAATTTTGATTGTAGTACTTAGTACTATTATTGAAGCTGTAAAAGACATTTTTGATAAGGATGATCCTAAAGCTTTGCAGTCATGAGACGTCGTCGTTACAAAAGAGGTAAGCTTCGTTCTGCTCATTGGTTCAGACGTGGCAAGTATGGCCGTCTTTTTAGAAAGTATTGGTAATGGCTAAATGTCTTCATCCTTTCAGTTTACCTGGTGTAGGTGTTGTTCCTTGTGGTCGTTGTCCGAATTGTCGCTCTAACAAGCGGCAGTCCTGGATTTATCGACTGGAATGTGAAGCCCGGCAATATCCGCTATCGTTATTTGTTACTCTCACTTACGATGATGAACATTTACCGATGGAAAGAATTGGTTCTGACCTGTTTGCTGAAGAAGTTCCCGTGGTATCCAAGCGTGATGTACAATTGTTTATGAAACGGCTTCGTCGCAAATATGAGGATTACAAAATTCGTTTCTTTCTCACATCTGAGTATGGAACTGAAAACGGTCGTCCTCATTACCATATGATCTTGTTTGGCTTCCCCTTCACTGGTAAAAAAGCTGGTGATCTTCTCGCTGAATGTTGGCAGCAAGGTTTCGTTCAGGCTCACCCCTTGACACAAAGAGAAATCTCTTATACCTGCAAGTACATGTATGAGAAAAGTGCTATCCCCTCTGTTTTACAGGATGTTAAGTCTGCTAAACCTTTTATGATGTGTTCCCGCCGTCCTGGCATTGGCTATGTATGGCTCTCTGAATATATTCTTGACTTCTATCGTAAACATCCCCGTAGTTACGTTATGTCTGCGCATGGATTAAAACAGGCTATGCCTCGTTACTATGCAGAAAAGCTCTACGATGATGATATGAAAGAGTTTCTTAAGGAGTTTCGTTCTGTCTTTTATGCCGATCTTCAGGTTAAGGGTTATAATGAGTTCGTTAATATGGATGCTCGTACCCGATTCCTTCATGATCGGATGATAATTGAAATGAAAGAAGAATATGAAAAGCGTGCGAATGCTCGTTTAAAAAGTAAAAAGTAATGGCAAATATTTTTAACTCGATAAGATTAAAGAGACCTAAACGCAACGTGTTTAATCTCTCGTATGAAAATAAGCTCACCATGAATATGGGTGAACTAGTTCCTATTATGTGTATGCCAATTGTTCCCGGCGATAAGTTCCGTGTTAATACAGAGGCTCTTGTTCGTCTTGCTCCTCTTGTTGCACCTATGATGCACCGTGTGAATGTGTATACGCATTATTTCTTTGTTCCTAACCGTCTTGTTTGGGATAAATGGGAAGACTTTATTACTAAAGGCATTGATGGAGAAGATGCCCCGCTTTTGCCTAGATTTAGCCTTAATTCGAATTGGGCTACTGTTTCGCAACGTGCTGTTAATATAGTCGATGGTACTTTATGGGATTATCTTGGTTTGCCTTCGATATCTTCTATTGATGGCATTTCAGTACCTAATGCTCCTGTTAATGGTGTTAGTATTCCTTCTAACTTTCAGGTTTCTGCTCTTCCGTTTCGTGCCTATCAATTAATTTATAATGAATATTATCGTGATCAGAATTTAACTGACCCTATTAATTTTTCTTTAGGATCAGGCACTATTGAGTCTGATGATATTTTAAAGCTTCTTCCTCTCCGTCGTCGTGCTTGGGAAAAAGATTATTTCACATCTGCTCTCCCCTGGCTTCAGCGTGGCCCTGAAGTTACTGTTCCTGTTGGTGGTTCTTTTGGTGTTGTTACATTGGCTAATCGGGATAATAATCAGATATTTGTCGGCCCTGATGGCGGTCCAGTTCAGGTTGATGCTGGCATGAATCTTATTCACGCTGCTGATAAAAATAATGTAACTCCCGGTACGATTCAGACTGGTTTATCTAATGGTTCTAATAGCGGTAATGCTGTTTGGCTTGATCCAAAAGGTACTTTAGTAGTTGATGGTGAAAATTCAGGTGTCTCAATTCAAGATCTTCGTACATCTAATGCTCTTCAGCGTTGGTTTGAGCGTAATGCTCGTGGTGGCTCTCGTTATATTGAGCAAATCCTTGCCCATTTCGGTGTGCGTAGTTCCGATGCTCGTTTGCAACGTCCTCAGTTCCTTGGCGGCGGCAAGATGCCTGTGGCAGTGTCAGAAGTCCTCCAAACATCTTCTACCGACGCAACCTCCCCGCAAGCTAATATGGCTGGTCATGGTATATCTGCTGGTGTTAACAACGGTTTTCGCCATTATTTTGAAGAACATGGTTATGTTATTGGTTTGATGTCTATTATGCCTCGTACTGGTTATCAGCAAGGTGTTCCTCGTGATTTTACCAAGTTCGATAATATGGATTTTTATTTCCCTGAATTCGCTCATCTTAGTGAACAAGAGATTAAGAATAAGGAACTTTATGTTTCTAGTGATCCGATCTACAATGAAGGTACTTTTGGTTATACTCCGCGTTATGCTGAGTATAAATATCATGAAAGTGAGGCGCATGGTGACTTCCGTGGTAACATGTCATTTTGGCATTTGAATCGTATTTTTACTGATAAGCCGAATTTAAATACTACATTTGTCGAGTGTAACCCGAGTAACCGTGTTTTTGCTACGTCTCAGACTCAGGATGATAAGTTCTGGGTACAAGTTTATCAGGATGTTAAAGCTTTGCGCTTGATGCCGAAATATGGTACTCCAATGCTTTAATGATATGAGTTATTTTGAAGTTTATTTGATTGGTTTATTTATTTCTTTGTTGTTATGTTTGTTACCCCTTATAATTTTGCTTCTGTTGCTCCGGAAGTGGTTCAGGAAGCGGTAAGCGAAGAAGTTGTCGTAGAGCCTCAGGAAAGCTACACAGTTCGTGAATTAGTCTATCGTATCGCAATGGGTATGCCTGTTTCCGGTGGAAGTTCTGCCGGCGATTATCCGGATGAAGATGCCGATTTCGATGATGATCTACCCACTGATCGAGGCGATTTCGATTTGTCTGATTATGCTCAATTGAGAGACGAATTATCTCAGAAGTATGAAACGGTCACCCGTAAAAAGAAGGTTTCTCAGGAGCCAAAAGAAGCCCCTTTTGAGGCTAATCAGATTGATAAGGAGATTTCATCTCCGGAGAGTTGATTAAACAATCATATCTCCCGTCTTTATAACGCTTTAGATTTTAGCTAACGTTGGAAGCTGTCACTTGATTTCAGGTGATGGCTTTCATGGTTTGTGCTAAAGCGAAAATGGTATTATTTCGGTAGAAAGTCGGTAGCAACGCGAACGACGATCGACGAAATGATGCCATTTTTGCGTCCTCGACAGTCGACAGACTGGCGCTCACCGTAATTATAACATTTGTTAATGCTGTATAAATTATGTAAAAAGTTCGGCGCGCGATGTACGATGTAAATCGCGCGCCCCCGCGCGTAATAGGTAACTTGATTAATTATGCGCGGACTGACACCTTCACAATCGTTAACAATTCGATTTGGAAGTGTCAGAATGAAAATTCTATTTTTGCAGTGTTAGTTAAATCATCTGAGTTCTTAATGAACTATGGTAAATTATGAATATCCAAAGTCTTATAAATCAATACTCAGAATCTGAAAAATAGTTAATCGGTTATGCTTTTTAGTGATTTTATTTATAATGAAATAAATTGTTATACTCTTTGTATATCAATATTTATTCCTATATTTGTGGCGGTTAATAAAAGATTAGTTCATTAAGAACTATTATATAAAAAGTCTGTTGTTTGTTCTTCGAATTTATTTTTCCCCTTCAGAAAGAGTAAAGTCGTAATAAAAAAATCTTGTCTGGGATACGCTACCGAATCGTATATTTTGTTTAAGTTTGTACTTCTGAAAAATAAATAGAGAGGAATTGCAATGCCATTAAATTTACAAAAGAATTTACCCGCTATCGAGCTTCTGAAGAAGGAACACATCTTTGTGATGGATTCCTTGCGTGCATCATCCCAGGATATTCGTCCGCTACGTGTCGTAGTGCTGAACCTGATGCCGTTGAAGATCACGACAGAGACAGACTTGATCCGTCTGTTGAGTAATACCCCTTTGCAGGTGGAGCTGGACTTTATGAAGATAAAGGGCCATACCCCAAAGAATACTCCGATCGAACATATGCAGGAGTTTTATAAAGACTTCGACGATATAGAGAAAGATTATTACGACGGAATGATCATTACCGGCGCTCCGGTAGAACAGATGCCTTTTGAAGATGTCAGTTACTGGGAAGAGGTGACGACGATCTTCGACTGGGCGCGTACGCATGTAACCTCTACATTATATATCTGTTGGGCGGCGCAGGCGGGATTGTATCATTTCTATGGTGTGCCTAAATATGATTTGCCGGCAAAGATGTTCGGTGTGTTCCGGCATACGTTGCGTGAGCCTTATCTGCCGATATTCCGCGGGTTCGATGATGAGTTTTATGTGCCTCACAGCCGTCATACCGAAATACGTCGCGAAGATATCCGGAAGGTGCCGGAGTTGACGCTTCTTTCGGAGAGCGAGGAGTCGGGCGTTTATATGGCGATGTCGCGCGGCGGACGTGAGTTTTATATTACGGGCCATTCCGAATATTCGCCTTATACGTTGAGCGATGAATATATCCGCGACCTGAATAAAGGCCTTCCTATTTCCGTTCCCCACAACTATTACCGCAACAACGACCCGGCCCAGGGCCCTGTAGTCCGTTGGCGCGGCCATGCGAACCTGTTGTTCACAAACTGGCTGAACTATTACGTTTACCAGGCAACTCCGTTCAATATTGAGGATATAAAGAATTTGGGGAGTTTGTAAATATTGCTACCGAAAGGGGCTGACGAAACGATTAAATAAAGAGTATATATGGCAAAGAAAATACCTTACGGATTAACGGATTATTTTCGTATTGTAACAGAAGATTTTTACTATGTGGATAAGACGAAATATATTGAAGATCTGGAAAAGACAGCAGCTTTCCTGTTTCTGATCCGTCCGCGCCGTTTCGGGAAATCGTTGTTCCTGAATATGCTTAACTGCTATTACGATGTGAAATATGCCGACCGTTTTGAGGAACTGTTCGGCAATCAATACATCGGCAAGCATCCGACTGCTGAACAGGGTAAATACCTGGTTTTACGTTTTAATTTCAGCATGGTAAGGGCTACGGACGATAAACTGGAAGCTGCCTTCAACCGGCATATCAGTCTGGAAACAGCGTATTTTGCCAGCGTATATGCTTCTTATTTTAAACCTGATTTCCAGGAACAGCTAAAATTGATTCCGGAGGCTGCCGGACGTTTGGAATATATTTGCCTGTGTGCCAAAGAACAAGGGTTGTCTATCTACTTGCTGATCGACGAATACGATAATTTTACCAATACGATATTATCCTCTAAAGGAAATGATGTGTATCATTCTTTGACGCACGATTCAGGTTTCTATCGCTCATTTTTTAATGTGGTAAAAGGTGTTACCACCGGAGCGGAAGCCCCTGTGAAACGAATGTTCATTACCGGTGTATCGCCTGTTACGTTGGATGATGTGACGAGTGGTTTCAATATCGGGACGAATATAACGACAGATGAACGGTTTAATTCGATGGTCGGTTTCAGCGAATCGGAACTGCATGAGATGTTATCTTATTATCAATCGGAAGGTATGCTGGCCGATTCTATCGATGATATTGTCCGGATGATGAAACCCTGGTACGATAATTACTGTTTTGCCAAAGAATGTATCGGGCAAACGATGTATAATTCGGATATGGTGCTCTATTTCCTGAATAATTATTTGCAGAGGAAACGTCCGCCTTCCGAAATGGTCGACCGTAATATCCGGACGGATTACAGCAAATTGCGCCATTTTATCCGTATCGACAGGATGCAGGAAGAAGGTTGTTCGGTCATTACAAAGTTGATCGATACCGGCGAAGTGAACGGAAACGTGATAAAAGACAGTTTTCCAGCAGAGAACCTGGCCGATCCGGGTAACTTTACCTCACTGTTATATTATTTCGGTTTGTTGACTTATGACCGGATGGAATATGGCGAAACGATCATGAAAGTACCCAACCTGGCCGTCCGCGAACAGATTTACAGTTATCTGGTGGAAGCGATGAAAGAACGCGAGTCGGTCGTTTTTCCCTTTATGGACTTGTCCGACCGGATGCGGCGTATGGCTTATTTCGGGGAGTGGGAAGCTGCTTTGGACTTTTTTGCCCGTCAGGTTGATAAGAAAGCGGTTCTTCGTGATGTGATCTATCAGGAGTCGACCATTAAAACACTGATGGTAGCTTATATGGGGTTGACGGATTACTTTATTATCTGGCCTGAGTTTGAGGCAGGCCGTGGTTTCTCCGATCTTTACCTGATGCCCAACCTGGCAAACTATCCGGATATGCAATATTCCTATTTGGTAGAGTTGAAATTCCTGAAACGGGATGATACGACAACCGATGTGGAAGCCTTATTGCAGGAAGCCGAAAAACAATTGCGCCGTTACGCTACTGACGAGAAGATACTCAGTAGCACCGGTAACACTCGCTTACGCCTGCTAGCCGCTGTTTACCGTGGCTGGCAACCGGAGGCAATGCGCGAATTTGTTTTGTGAGTTGTACTTTTTTGATAAATCAGAAATAACAATATGCCAATAAAACCCCGCCGCATAGAATTATTATCGCCGGCTAAAGATCTGAACTGTGGTATTGAAGCCATTAATCATGGGGCTGATGCCGTGTATATCGGTGCGCCGAAGTTTGGGGCCCGTGCCGCTGCCGGAAATACGTTGGAGGATATTCGTGCACTTTGTGAATATGCTCATTTATATAATGCCCGTATCTATGTGGCTTTAAATACCATTCTGCGGGAAGAAGAATTGCCGGAAGCGGAGCAACTGATCCGGCAACTCTATCAGGCAGGAGCCGATGCTCTGATCGTGCAGGACATGGGGATCACTCGCTTGAATCTGCCACCTATCCCGCTGCATGCCAGCACACAAACGGATAACCGTACGCCTGAAAAGGTGAAGTTCCTGGGGGCGGCCGGTTTTACACAGGTGGTTCTGGCGCGTGAATTGTCGTTGAATGAGATTCGTTGCATATCGGAACAGGTCTCTGTCCCGCTGGAGGTTTTTGTGCATGGCGCATTATGTGTGAGTTACAGCGGGCAGTGCTATCTGAGCGCGGCTTTGAGCGGGCGAAGCGCAAACCGGGGAGAGTGTGCGCAATATTGCCGGTTGCCTTATTCGATGGTGGATGCGAACGGGACGGAGATCGTTCATAACAAACATTTGTTATCACTCAAGGATATGAACCGTTCCGACCAACTGGAAGCCCTGCTGGATGCGGGTGCTTCTTCTTTTAAAATAGAAGGGCGCTTGAAAGATGTCACTTATGTAAAGAATATAACGGCTTATTACCGGAAGAAACTGGATGCTATCCTAGCACGTCGTCCGGAATATTGCCGTGCATCGGCGGGTAAGAGTACCTATGAGTTTGAGCCGGTAGCCGAGAAAAGTTTCAACCGGGGATTTACTCCTTTCTTCCTGCATGAACGTACAAAAGATATAGCAGCTTTCAATACTCCGAAATCGTTAGGTGAACCTGTCGGAACCGTCAAGGAACTGAAAGGCAATTCGTTTACCATCGCCGGAGTGAAGCAACTGAATAATGGGGATGGCTTGGTATTCTTCAATAGTCGCGGTGAGTTGGAAGGGTTTCGTGTCAACAGGGTAGAGGCGAATCGTGTCTTTCCGTTGGATATGCCGGATATAAAGCCCAAGACGCCTTTGTATCGTAACTTTGACCAGGTTTTTGAAAAGCAGTTGGCGAAACCTTCTGCCGAACGTAAGCTGGCTGTAAAGATCGAATTCCTGGATAATCCTTTCGGTTTTACATTGGTGATGGAAGATGAAACGGGAGCACGTGTGATGCTGACCGAGCCGTTCGATAAAGAGCTGGCACGTCGTGACCAGGCCGACAATATCCGGACGCAACTTGCCAAATTGGGGAACACGCCGTTTGAAGCATCGGAAGTACATATAGGAATGGGGGAAAACTGGTTCGTCCCGTCGTCTCTTCTGGCGGATATGCGTCGCAAGGCCGTAGAGAAGTTGCAGTCAGATCGTATGATCCGTTATCAGCGTGAACTCTCGCGTAAGGTTGAACCTGCGAAAGAGGTTCCTTTTCCGGAACGCCAGTTGACTTATCTGGGGAATGTATCAAATAGCCGGGCGGAAGCTTTTTATAAGGCGCATGGAGTAGAGACGGTTGCAGATGCTTTCGAATTAAAGCCGGAGAAAGATGTTCCGTTGATGTTTAGCAAGCATTGCTTGCGGTATAGCATGGGATGGTGTCCAACGTATCAGAAAGAGAAGTCACCTTATAAGGAACCCTATTACCTTTTATATAAGGATACCCGGCTGAGGTTGCAGTTTGATTGTAAGCGGTGTCAGATGCTGGTGTATGAAGCACCTAGTCAAAAGTAACAATCAATTCTGATAATGACTGCATTAATAATAAAAACGACTCGTTATGAAACAACAACTATTCGCCTTTTTACTCGTCTTGTTTACTTTGATCTCTTGTGGCGATAAACCGCTGGACCCTTCGAAACCCGTTTATGTGACAGTGAAAACGACTATGGGAGATGTTACTGTCCTGTTGTATGATGACACTCCCTTGCATCGTGATAACTTCATCCGGTTGTGCCAGTCGGGTGAATATGAGGGGATGCTATTTCACCGTATCATTAAAGACTTTGTTGTGCAAGGCGGTGATCCGACCAGCAAAGCCCATGAACCAGGTGTTTTGTATGGAGACGGTGATGGTGGTTATACCGTTCCTGCCGAGATACTTCCCAACCATTTCAATAAACGAGGTGCTCTGATCGATGCCAAGGAAAGCGATGATGTAAATCCCGAACGTGCATCGGCCGGAACTCAGTTTTGTTTTGTGCAGGGGAAGAAACATACTGATGCTGAACTGGATGAGAAAGAGGTACGGATCAACCAGATTCGCCGTAACTGGTTATATTATAAATTTCTGGACCGGTTGAAGAAAGAAGACCCGGCACTGGCTGCCGACTCTTTGGAAACGGAACTGACAAACCGTGCTTTGGTTATGGTGGAGGATACATTGGCTGACTTGGGTCCGTATGTTATTCCCGCCGAACACCGCGAAGTATATAAGACGGTTGGCGGAGTGCCCCACCTGGATAGTTCCGTGACGATCTTCGGAGAAGTGGTGGACGGTTTCGATATCGTAGAGAAAATGTCGCTGGTGAAAACAGATAAGAATGACCGGCCTATCCGGGATGTTATGATCAAATCGACGAAAGTATTTCAAAAGTAACTAGTCCCCGTGCTTGACACGGGGCCGCATAAGGGCTGTCTGTATCAATTGATAATAGGATATATGGGCGGTGCCTTTGCGATCCCGTGTCAGGCACGGGAACAGTTTGCCATCGTATGTTGTTCTATAGAAAGTAATCAAACAACATACAGTCATGAAGAAAATAGTTATCATAGGCGCGACCGGCTATGTCGGATCCGCTATTCTGAAAGAAGCATTAGGCAGGGGGCATCAGGTAAAAGCCATCGTCAGAGATCCGTCGAAACTGACTTTAATCCATCCGCATCTGAAAGTCGTGGGAGGAAGTGTGACTGATACGGACTTTTTATCCCGCGAACTGGCTAAATCGGATGCGGTGATCAGTGCTTTTAATCCGGGCTGGTCGAATCCCAATATTTATGAAGAGACACTGGAAGGCTATGGCTCTATCCTTTGTGCCGTTCGCAACTCCGGTGTGCATCGTTTCCTGATGGTTGGCGGAGCAGGCAGTTTGTTGGTGGCTCCCGGTCGTCAGCTGATGGATGAACCGGACGTTCCCAAGAAACTTTTACCAGGAATACGAGGGATGGCAAAGGTTTATACCGATTTGTTGTTGCCGGAAAAGTCGGTGGATTGGGTTTTCCTGAGTCCTGCGGCTAATATGGCACCGGGAGAGCGTACCGGAAAGTTTCGTCTGGGAAAAGATGAACTGATTGTCGATGAAAGTGGGGATAGCAATATCTCCGTAGAAGATTTCGCTGTAGCCATGATTGATGAACTGGAACAGGAAAAGCATCATCAGGAGCGATTTACACTCGGGTACTAAGTGTCTTTGGCAAAAACAGTTGCAGTCATTCGAATAGTTGTTGCTTTACACTTATTATGCTTATCTTTGTCAGGAAGTAGAGATAAAGATAGATGTAAAAAGAGATAATTATGGCAAAGATTAAAAACATTGTATTTGATTTAGGAGGAGTTTTTATAGACCTGGACCATGATCAGGCAGTTCGTCGTTTCAAAGAGATCGGGGTGGAGGATGCGGAACAGTTGCTGGATCCTTATGAGCAGAAAGGTATCTTTCTGGAAGTAGAAAACGGTACGATCAGTGCTGACGAGTTTTGCCAAAAGCTTCAGGAGCATACGGGGAAGGACCTGACGTATGAAGATATAAAATCCGGTTGGCTAGGATTTATCGCCGATACGCCTCAATATAAGCTCGATTATGTGTTGAAACTTCGCGAGCACTACAATGTTTATCTGTTGAGCAATACCAATCCCATCATCCAGGAAGGGTGGGCAAGGACAAACGAGTTTACTCCGGCAGGTCGTCCGATCGGTGCCTATTTTGACAAAATGTACACCTCGTATGAAGTCGGCGTAACGAAACCCGACCGGCGTATCTTTGACTATATGATCAAAGACAGCGGACTGATTCCGGCAGAGACGCTCTTTGTGGATGATGGTAAAAGCAATATCGAAGTAGGACGTACATTGGGCTTCATCACCTACCAACCCCAAAACGGGGAAGATTGGCGTGAAGCTATCGATGCGCTGTTGAAATAAACCGATTGGGGGTATTCAACGGAACCACTTTCCCATAACACTGTAAAGCCTGTCTATTTCTATGGGTTTGGCGATATGTTCGTTCATTCCGGCTTCCAGGCTTAGCCGCACGTCTTCGGCAAAAGCGTTGGCCGACATGGCTACGATCGGTAAGTCCTTGGTGTCTTGCCGGTCGAGAAGACGGATTTGCCGGGTGGCTTCAAGACCGTCCATGACAGGCATTTGTATATCCATAATTATGAAATCGTAATATCCTTCAGGGGAAGCGGAAACCTTGTTTACGGCTTCCAGCCCGTCGCTGGCTGTTTCAATTTCAGCACCGGTTTCCTGTAGCAATTCATAAGCGATCTCACGGTTCAGGTCGTTGTCTTCCACAACGAGTATCCGTTTGCCAGGGAAAGAGGCGACGATAGATGGTACGATAGTGACCTCTTTTTCCTCTTTTTTGTTTGTGGCAAACTTTTTCATCAGGAGGAACAGTTTGGACTTCATGATAGGCTTACAGATGAAACCGTTAACCCCAACTTTCAAGGCTTCGATTTCGTAGTCGGAATAGTCGTAAGCCGAAATGATGATGATAGGAACATCCGGTCCTACGCATTCCCGTATTTTGTAGGTTGTTTCAATGCCATTCATGTTGGGCATCATCAGGTCTATGATGATTGCAAAATACTTGTTCCCGTCGCTTACTTTCTGTACGGCGTCCTGACCGGAAAGAACCCATTCCGGCTTCATCCCTAATTCTTGCAGGTTTTCACAGGCTATTTCGCAGGATATATCATCATCATCCACAACCAATACCGGCAGGTCTATTAATAGATTGTTGTCGTATTCATCCATGCCTCCCAGTTTGACATGGAATCTCATGGTGAATTTGGAACCTTTTCCATATTCGCTTTCTACCAGGATATCCCCGTTCATCATCTGGGCGATATGACGACTGATCGCCATACCGAGTCCGGTACCTTGGATATTGCGGATGGCTTTATCGTCCGACCGTTCGAACGGCTCGAATACTTTGCTTAAGAATTCAGGTTTCATTCCTATGCCATTGTCCGTGACGGCTATTTCAAATTGCCCGTAACCGTTATAAACGGAAGGTTTCTCCTCGACTGAAATTTGTATTAGTCCTTTGTTCGGGGTATATTTGATTGCATTTGTCAGCATATTCAACAGTGCTTGTTGTATGCGTTGTACGTCACCGATCAGGCATTCATGCTTTACTTTGCTGTGTATTACTAACTTTTGCTTTTTTGCTTCAAAGACCGACTGCACCATGATAAATAAACTTTCCAGCAGTTCATCGAGTTTGAATGTCTCTTCCGTCAGCATGATCTTACCGCTTTCGAGCTTCGACATATCCAGTACTTCGTTTATCAGGTTGAGCAGGAGCTTGGAAGATATGGTTATCTTCTTCAGACAATCGGCTATGCGGTTCTGGTCGTTCATATGAAGACCGGCTATTGCCGTCATACCCACGATTGCATTTATGGGAGTACGTACGTCATGGCTCATTCGTGACAGGAAGTCTGACTTGGCACGGTTGGCGGCAGTTGCGCTCTGTAGGGCTTCCTGCAACAATAGCTTCTGTTTTCTCTCTTCCTTGATTTCAGTTATATCGGTCCTGGTCATCAACCAGATGTTTTGTTCCCTGTCGAAGTAGCTGAATCGCATTTTCTTTTCACGTTTTTCACCGTTTTCTATCATGGTACCATATAAAATATACTCTCCATGCTGTCGCAGTATCGGATCGACGTGGGCGATACTCATTTTCTCGGTCATTGCATCACAAAATTCCGGTTCCATATACTGTCGGTTGTACTCTGCAACTACCGCTTCATAGTTACTGCTGGCTACCGGAGGAGGAGTTTCGCTTTCCGTACCGGAAGTGTACATGACATAACTGTTTTTAGATGCTTCGATATAAATCACATAGTCGTATTCTGCTTTTACGGCTGTTTCAATGATTTGTGATTTCCTGAAATCATTAACATTGTGGCTAGAGAGGACAACCCTGTCGGGTATGCCTTCTTTGTTAGTCAAGATATCTATAAAGGCTTCGTGCCATTCAAAACCGAAATGTTTGTTACAGAAACGCATGTCGAATTTTTTGTGGAAACATCCTTCGGCTATCATTTTATGGAAGGCTTCAAGCGAAACTGTTTCGTCCCATAAAATATGGTCAGGCGGATAGACATCATTCTTTATCGTGTTATTGAGAATGACGTAATCATGTTTCGTATTTTCCAACTCCGGAATCATGGAGTCTTTCTGTATTTCGACACTTCCGTCCTCCAGGTAGATAGTCCAGATAGTATCCATGAGGTATTGGTAGTTAGCCAATGATTTATTTGATGTAAGCCTCTTATCCATGCAGTTTGTTTTATTATCTTGCTTTGTGTTCGGTAATCAGGTCGCAGATTAGTTTGTATTGTACTTTCAACTGATCAAACAGGTCTTGTATACCTTCACTCTCTCCGGCTCTGAGTTTTTCCGTCATCGGGATCAATATGTCCGATATATTTGTCAGGTCAAGCGTTGCCGCCAGTCCTTTTAATGTATGGGCATGTCTGAAAGCCTGGGAAATATTATTCTCATTGAGGCTTCTTTCCATCAGGATGAAGTTTTCATCCATAGGGAATTTGGAGAGTATTCTTTCATAAAACTGTTCATTATCCATGAAACGGTTTAATGCACTGTCCAGGTTAACTCCGTATGCTTGTAACTTCTCTTTATATTCGCTTGTCATGTTTTTATCGCCATTTATATAACAAATCATCTGTCTGTTACGAAAGGAATCCCCAAAAGTAGATAAAAAATATATATGGAGATGGAAAAAACGTTATAATTCAATAGGAATGTATGCTTTTTTCTGCTATTTGACGAATCCGATCCTCCGACGAGCCTGTTTTGATGTCTGATGTTGGTTTTGAAGCTCAGTTGACGTTTCATTGATAAGTTCCGGTTGCAATGTGGGGGATCAAGAAAAATGCCGGAAGAAATCTCTGGAGAATCTTCCGGCATGCTTATTTAAAAAAGACTTTTCTTTTATTGGATACCGCGTTCGCGCAGTTTTTCCTGCCATTTCCAGGCAGAAGCCAATGTATCGGACAATGTTTCTTTAGCAGTCCATCCCAATACCTTATTGGCACGTTCCGGATTAGCCCAAACTTTTTCGATATCACCTTCGCGACGACCTACGATTTTGTGAGGAACTTTTACACCGGTAGCTTTTTCGAATGTATTGATCAGTTCCAACACCGTTACACCGTTACCGGTTCCCAGGTTGAAATATTCAACATTTTCTTCAGTTTTACCACCCAGCATACGGTCCATAGCGATTACGTGTGCTTTTGCCAGGTCGACTACATTGATATAGTCGCGGATACAAGAGCCGTCAGGTGTATCATAGTCATCACCGAATACGCTCAGTTCCTTGCGGATACCGATTGCAGTCTGTGTCAGATACGGGATCAGGTTCTGGGGAACACCGTTAGGCAATTCGCCGATTTCTGCACTCGGGTGAGCACCGATCGGGTTGAAGTAACGCAGGATAATGCTCTTGAACGGAGCGTTTGCGTGAATAGTATCGCGGATGATCTCTTCGTTGATCTGTTTGGTGTTGCCATAAGGAGAAGTAGCCGGTTTGATCGGGGCATCTTCTGTTACAGGCAGGTTTTCAGGATCAGGCTGTCCGTAAACGGTACAGGAAGAAGAGAATACAATACCTTCGATATTAAATTCCGGCATCAGTTCCAGTAGGTTTACCAGCGTAACAACATTGTTACGGTAGTACTTCAGCGGCTGCTGAACCGATTCGCCAACAGCTTTGCTTGCTGCGAAAAGGATGATACCGTTGATACCCGGATGAGCCTTCAATGCTTCGCGGGTTCCTTCTTTATCTTTTAAATCCAGTTTGATGAATTCAGGACGGATACCTGTGATCTTTTCAATGCCATCCAACACTTCGATATTGGAGTTTGACAGGTCGTCGATGATAACAACATCATAACCTGCATTCTGCAACTCAACTGTAGTGTGTGAGCCAATATATCCGGTTCCACCTGCTACTAAGATTTTCTTTTTCATGCTAGTCTCTATTTAGATTAAATTATACGATTCCGGAGAATCCCATAAACGCCATTGCCAGTAAACCGGCTGTTATCAGCGCAATAGGGGTACCTTTCATACCTTCGGGAACACGTGTCAAAGCCAACTGTTCTCTTATCCCTGCAAAGATAACTAAAGCTAGCGCAAATCCAATAGCTGTTGATATTGCATATACAACAGATTCTAATAAATTATATTCTTTTTGTATTACGAGGATGGCGACACCCAAAATACAGCAGTTGGTGGTGATCAGCGGAAGAAACACGCCAAGTGCCTGGTAAAGAGCCGGAGAAACCTTTTTCAGAATGATCTCGACCATCTGAACCAGTGCGGCGATGATCAGGATAAAACTGATGGTCTGCATAAAGCCCAGTCCGAACTTATCCAGGATATATTTCTGCACCAGGAAAGTAACGATGGTTGCGATCGTCAACACGAATGTTACTGCTGCACCCATACCGGCTGCCGTTTCCACCTTTTTCGATACGCCCAGGAACGGACAGATACCCAGGAACTGCGCCAACACTACGTTGTTGACGAATACGGCTGCGATAAATATTAGTATATATTCCATATCTTTCGTTTTTTAATATCAGGCTTTACGCAATTTATTAACAATAGTAATCAGGTAACCCAGCGCGATAAAGGCACCCGGAGCCAATACAAAGATCAGCGAACCATATTGTTCGGGCATCAGTGTCAGGCCGAACAGTTTACCTGTTCCCAGCAGTTCGCGGGTAGCTCCGAGCAAGGTAAGTGCCAGCGTAAAGCCGAGTCCCATACCTAATCCGTCGAATGCGGAAGGAATCACACCGTTTTTAGCGGCAAATGCTTCCGCACGTCCCAGCACAATGCAGTTTACAACGATCAACGGGATGAACAATCCCAGGCTGGCGTAAAGAGCCGGAACGAATGCTTCCATGCACATCTGCACGACGGTTACGAATGTTGCGATTACGACAATAAAGGC
>Ga0129317_1001453_pt1 | contig 17305 bp, 8 predicted proteins | sample Cm1ome_FD_94430 | JGI IMG/M metagenome (GOLD analysis project Ga0129317, IMG submission 94430) | Eastern black-and-white colobus group fecal microbial communities from Wisconsin, USA - Cm1105 metagenome | ecosystem: Host-associated > Mammals > Digestive system > Large intestine > Fecal | place... | reverse complement strand
CATTCCTAATTGTTTATTGGGCATAACTGACTTTTATTTGTTTTTAACAAACAAAATAGAATTATAGGCCGGATAAACAAGAATGATGCGCAATTTCTAGGGGATCACTTTCGAGTGAATTTAAGGGGGCACTTTCGAGTGAATTTAGGGGATCACTTTAAAGTGAACGGAGGGGGGCAGCTACGAGTGAATTTTCCAATTGATTAACAAACTTCAAACTTTTTTACTGGAATTAGGTAAAGGTTTTACATTTGTCGGAAGACAAGTCCGGTTTACTTTTGATGACGAACATTTCCGGGTAGATCTTGTTTTCTATAATCGTTTATTAAGATGTTTTATTTTGATAGATTTGAAGATCGGTAAACTTAAGCATCAGGATCTCGGGCAGATGCAGATGTATGTGAATTATTATGATCGTTATGTAAAACTCGATGATGAAAATAAAACAATAGGAATTATTTTATGTCGTGATAAAAAAGATACACTGGTTGAAATAACTCTTCCTAAAGATAACAGCCAGATCTTTGCAAGCAGATATAAAACAGTATTACCGAGTAAAGAAGCATTAAAACAATTGATAGAAGGTAAAACATCTTCATTATAATCCCATTTTCTTTTAAACTCCAATCGCATCTGTTAAACCAATAACAGATGCACCGATCGTTACGCAGCCCCCTGTCGGGGGTTACGCAGCTTTTCGTGTGCGTTTGTGTAAACAGCCACCCCGGGACAGTTTCCCGGCTTTGTTCCGCCTCAGGGCGGGCATTGTTCCGCTTCGCGAGCGGAGGTGGCTACTAAACATAGGCTGCCAGCGGGCGACCACATTCAACAGGCTCCGGCCTGAACGATCTTTGACATGATGAGATTGATAGGAAAAAGAAAATATTCTTGCCATCTTTTTTTTGTCTGTTACTTATTATATTTTGTTCCTTTACGAACGTTTAATACAAAATATACAAGCTATGGCAAAAATTACGGTAAAAGACACCGAGGTAGCAGTTATCAAGGTGAATGACGAGGATTATATCTGTATTACGGATATAGCACGTTTTAAAACAATCGAAACTTATATTGTTATCTGTAACTGGATGAGAAATCGTAATACGATCGAGTATCTCGGCATTTGGGAAAGTTTAAATAATCCCGGATTTAAACCTATCGAATTCGATAGGTTTAAAAAAGAAGCAGGATTAAATGCTTTCACACTCTCTCCTAAAAAATGGATTGAATCAACCAACGCGATCGGTTTAATTACCAAATCAGGACGATATGGCGGAACGTATGCTCATAAAGACATTGCTTTTAAGTTCGCCAATTGGATATCTATTGAATTTGAACTATACATAATCAAAGAGTTCCAACGCCTCAAAACCCAGGAACAAGCCCAACTCGGATGGAGTGCCAAACGTGAACTTTCTAAGATCAACTATCATATACACACGGATGCCATCAAGCAAAACCTGATTCCGCCGGAACTTACTTTGGCACAGGCGTCTGTTATATATGCCAGCGAAGCTGATGTACTCAACGTGGCCATGTTTGGTCTTACCGCCAAAGAATGGCGTGAACAGCATCCCGATCTGAAAGGAAATATCCGCGATTACGCCTCCATAAACGAACTGATCTGTTTATCCAATATGGAGAACCTGAACGCTGTATTCATTGACGAAGGACTGAGCCAACAAGAACGTCTTTTAAAACTCAACCAGATAGCCATCTCACAAATGAAAATTCTGGAAGTAACAAGCAACAAGCAACTTCTGAAATAACCCTCCCTTTTCCCTGTCAATCGCATCTGTAACCTATAGCAGATGCACCGATCGTTACGCAGCCCCCACGGCGGGGGTTGCGCAGCTTTTCGTGTGCGTTTGTGTAAACAGCCACCCCGGGACGGTTTCCCGGCTTTGTTCCGCCTCAGGGCGGGCTCAGTTCCGCTTCGTGGGCGGAGATGGCTACTGATAATTAATTAAAAAGACTGAATATGTTGTACGTAAAGTTTATTACCGGATGTCTGGCCACCGCCTTATTACTGGGTGGCTGCACGAAAGAGACAGAACAAAAGGGCGCAGACCCTGTCACTCCCGACGCGGACAATTCCCGCCGGGAAGTTTTGATGACTTTGAAAAATAAGTTGTCGGTTAAACCCGTAACGTCGAAAGCCGCAAGCGCTACTGCCGGGACGAAAGCAGAAACACCCATCGCCACCGCCGCCGAAAACGCCATTTCGACGCTCGACGTGTACGTCTTCGGAGCTACGCAGGAAAACGGCAACTACACCTTCCTCGAGCGCTTCGCCTACCGCGCCGATGCCAACGACAAACTGCCCCAAGACGCCACTGAGCTGCAACTCAACACCACCGATGCCGACGGCAACGAAACGAACGGGCTGCTCAAACTCAAAAAAGGACTCTTCGTCAAACTGTACTGTATCGCCAACAATACCGCATTCATCGACCCGGCAAACAATAAGGAAATCAAGCCGGCAGACTTCACCCCCATCACATTCGCCGAGGGCGAAGACGGCAACCCGAAGCTAGCCGCCGAAGGCTCGCCCCACGAAAGTACCTTCATCTCCTGGCACACCCGCCTGCTGACAGCTACTGTAGAGGCAGATACCCTGGCGACACCGCTCGCTATGGCAGGCGTTTACACCACCCCTATCGACCTGACAAGCTTTGATAACTCAGCACGCGTACAGATCGGCTTCAAGCTGACACGCCTCGCCGCACGTTTCGATATAGACAATAAAGCGGGAGACTCCCGCTTTATCATCGAGACTGTCTCGATAGGCAATGGCCGACGCGGTTCGGGCTTCTTCCCCATACGCGTATACGGCGACCTGCCCAAAGCCAAACCCGACGAACTCATCACCTATCCCGAACGTGCCTTCTATGGCGACAACGCAAACAACGGACTTTGCACAGGCGCTTTCTACGCCTATCCAAGCCCCAAAGACGATAAAGCGTTTCTGATTCTCAAAGGCAAATACAAAGTAAACGAAACAGAAATGAAAAACGTATCCTATCAAATTCCATTCACACAGCAAGCGCCCGACGGCAATGCTGCCTGGCTCGATATAGCGAACAACCATCGCTATACCATCGCCATCACGCAGGCAGCCCCCTACCACCTCGACGCCAATATAAGCGTGGCAGACTGGGCGAACGACGGAAGCATCGACGAGTTTAAGCCGGAAACAAACTTCGGAGATATGGAAATCGACATACCCGATCCGTTTAAGGTCAACACAAAATACGATCCGGATACGCGCTCCGTCAGCATGTCAATAAAAGCCGGAAGCACGTTCGACGCCACAATCAACACCCCGGCAGCTCTTTTTGTCGATAAGAAATATGCAGGAGGACCATCGGCACAACAATACGACTGGCTTGAAGTTTCGAAGCCAAAGGTCGTCACCAAAACAGCACCGATGGACTATACCTATACCTTCTCCGTAAAAGACGCTTATGCAGGCAGCCGCTATCCGCGTGCCATACTGCATTTCATAAATACAATGACCGGTGGAGAAACTACGCTCACCGTAGAGGCCGTTTCCGTCCCGCAGGCCAACGCCACACCTCAGGAGGCGGGAAACAGAAACTCATTCGATGCCGATCTGCTGGAAGCCTCCATGTACAGAGTTACCGGAAGTAAGGTTAATATAAACATCTCCTGTCCCGACGGAACAATCGTTGGCTCAATGTCCGACTGGCTCGATATGAAAATTGTTTCGACTAATACCGCCAAAACGACTTTCCAGTTCTTCATCAAAGACGGACAACGGGATGTGGCAGCAGACGAAGGTTTCGTTATTTTCCTGAACAAGAAAGAGAACAGTATGGAAACGCCGGTGACCATTAAGTTGCTGGATGCCTCTATCAGTCCGAATTTTAAAGCCCTGGGCGGCACAGACAATAACTACGTGGAACCCGCCGGAGATGTGCCGGGCAATGTGAACATGACAGTAAACGACGACAATACCTTTACAGTGTCTTCTCTGTCGCTCGATGGCGTAAAGGTCGGCATAGATTTCGACGGCCATCCGGCATGGCTCAAGCATAACGGTCTGCCGACAACGAAAGCAGGCAGCAAAGCCAATGAGGTCAGCTTCTCACTCGTAGAAAGCGAAATAGCTAAGGGCACTGCCCAAAAGGCTACCGTTACCTTGCAAAACCAGAGTGGCGGGAAAGACTTCCTATTCACAGTCACACCGATATTTAAAGATCCCGTTGTAACTACCGGTACAGTCATGAGTCCGGATATCAACAACTACGATGCCGGCGAAAACAAACTTTACCTGTGCCTGCAACCTGCCGGTAAGACATCGGTAGGCTCCATCAAGGTAAAAGCCCTGGGCGGCAGTCAGCTGGAACTGCCGACAGGAATAGAAGCAACCCTTACCTCTTCCAACGAAAAGGAACAGGAATATGAACTGCGCCTGGCAGGCAAAGACCAGTCAACACCCAACACGAACCCACTGACCCTGAAAGTGATGAATAAATCGGACAATACCAAGTATAAGGAGATCATCCTGCAACCTGTGCTTCCGGAAATAACAAATGTCAAAGTCGTTTCGCCCGACAACTCGGTCTCTTTAAACGGTACGAACATCACTACAAAGCTGATAGCCGATAATACTTTCAGCTTAAACATGAAAGCAGTGGGCGGTAAGGTTTCGATCAGTAAAAAGCCGGACTGGCTCACCGTAGAGACTCCTGCCTCTCTGCGCACAACTCCCGCCAAAGGAGATGCTACGTTTACTTTCAAGGTAAAGAACAATGCAACCAGTTTTGCAGAGGCAGACCTGGTACTGGTGAATGATGCCGGAGGTGCTCCCTATACCTTCAAGGTGAAACCGGCTTACCAAAAGCCTCAGATCAAGGCAGGCACTATGGATCCGGCAGCCAACAACCTGCAAGGCACAACGCTGAATCTGTATTATACCAAAAGTGGAACAACCTCGGATGCAACAATCACCCTGTCGGCATTGGGTGGAACCGCCATCGAGGTGCCCGGCGGTGTAACCGTGTCGAAAACCTCTTCCGACCAGGTGACAGACTCTTACACGATCAAACTGGCAGGAAATACAGCAAAAACTCCTGAAAACGCCGGCCCTTATACGATCACCGTTAAAAATAAGAGCGACAACACCCAGTCTGTGCCAATTACGCTCTACTTCAAATCCTCCATGCCGGTCTTTACAACCGACAAGGGAAGTGCTATTAAGTTTGTGCTTCAGGGTAATAAGTATCAACATGACGTTTCATTAAATAATAATGCCGTATTCTACGGAACCAACGGTTCTTACACGCTGACGGTTTCTTCGCCTTCCGGGCTTAAGTTTTCTTTTGGCGATCAGAAGGATCCGTCCAACAGCGCCTCTACCTATCAGGATGTGAAACAAACAAAAACATGGACCCAAGAGAGCCCGACAGACGTATACGTTGTTTCGTTCAAATCGACAGCTACTTTCAACCCGACGAAGAACATCTGGTATCTGTACTTCGAGCACAATGACCCCAAGTTTCAGCGTTTTGAATTGGATGAATACATCTATTTCCCGGTTTGCCTGGGCAAAGTTCCTTACCCGATCGTAAATGCCAATACCACGACCACTAAATGGTGGTGCAACTTAGGCAAGGAAACCAACCAGACTACGGCCAAAAACAAAGCCGACGCCATCGGATCAGGTTGGCATATACCGACTCTTGCCGAATACAAGGCATTGGTTGGCTTCACCGACAAGCCGGCAACCGTTACAGATGCAAATTGGTACACTTTTTCTTATCCGATACAAACCTATATGACGAATGTATTCGGAACCGGCCGGGGTGCATTCTGGTTGCCTGATACGAATGCTACTTTTGAAATTTGGATCAGCGACAATAAAGGAGGTTGCTCGGGAATCAAAAGCAACACGGCACTGGTGGTCGTAAAATAAAGCTTTGTTCCGCCTCGTGGGCGGAGATGGCTACTGAATAATTAATTAAAAAGACTAAATATGTTGTACGTAAAGTTTATTACCGGATGTTTAGCAACTGCTTTATTACTGGGTAGTTGTACGAAAGAGACAGAACAAAAGGGCACAGCCCCTGTCACGCCGGACGCGGATAATTCCCGCCGGGAAGTTTTGATGACTTTGAAAAATAAGTTGTCGGTTAAACCCGTAACGTCGAAAGCAGGGACACCCATCGCCACCGCCGCCGAAAACGCCATTTCGACGCTCGACGTGTACGTATTCGGTGCAACGCAAGAAAGCGGCGACTACACCTTCCAGGAACGCTTCGCCTACCGCGCTGATGCCAACGACAAACTGCCGCAAGGAGCCACCGAACTGCAACTCAACACCACCGATGCCCACGGCAACGAAACGAGCGGGCTGCTCAAACTCAAAAAAGGGCTTTTCGTCAAACTATACTGTATAGCCAACGATACCACCCTGACCACCCCCGCCACAGGCAAAACAATCGTGCCTGCCGACTTCACTCCTATCACCTTTACCGAGGGCGAAAACGGCAACCCGTAACCCACAACCGAAGGCACTCCGCTGGAAAGTACCTTCCTAACCTGGCACACACGTCTGCTGACAGCTACCGCCAAAGCCGACACGCTCGCTACACCACTCGCTATGGCGGGAGCTTACACCACACCGGTCGACCTGACCGGTTTTGATAACTCCGCACGCCTGCAAATCGGTTTCAAGCTGACACGCCTCGCCGCACGTTTCGATATCGACAATAAAGCGGGAGATTCCCGCTTTACCATCGAGACTGTCTCGATGGGCAATGGCCGACGCGGTTCGGGTTACTTCCCCATCCGTGTTTACGGCGACCTGCCTGAAGCACAACCCGACCAGCTTATCACCTACCCCATACACGCCTTTTACGGTGAAGATGCGAACAACGGACTGCAAACCGGAGCCTTCTACGCCTACCCCAGCCCTAAAGACGACAAAGCATACATGATACTGAAAGGGAAATACAAAGTAAACGAGACGGAGATGAAAGACGTATCCTATCAAATTCCATTCACACAGCAGATGTCTGACGGCAATGCCACCTGGTTCGATATAGCAAACAACCATCGCTACACCATCAGCATCACCAAAGCAGCCCCCTACCACCTCGACGCCAATATAAGCGTGGCAGACTGGGCAGACGACGGCACCTTCGAGTATACACCCGAAGACAGTAATAACGAATTACTGATTTCCACCCCTCCGGCATTCGAAGGCCTCAACAAATATGATAAAAATACACAGACAGTCAGCATGGCTCTCGAAACCGGTAGTACCTTTGACATGAGCATCAACACAACTTCGGCGCTGAGTTTTAAGAAAACCTATACAGGCGGTCTGAATGCACAACAATACGACTGACTAAAAATCTCCGAAACAACAACCGGACTGTCAAGTAAAGCAATCCAAACAAACTATACTTATACATTCGAGTTGCAGAAAGACTATAACAAATCACAATACCCACGTGCCATCGTACGCTTCAGCAACACAATGACTGGTGCTGAAACGGTACTATTCGTCGAAGCGATTGCCGCACCGCAAGCAATTAGTATTCAACAGGAAGCAGGAAACAGGAACACTATCGATACTGATTTGCTGAAAGCCTCGATGTATAGGGTTAACGGAAGCAAGCTGAAAATAAAGATGCTCTGTTTTGATGGCATAACCATGACCGAAACTCCTGAGTGGCTCGATGTAAAACCCGTTTCAACCAATGCTACCGAAACAGTCTATCTGTTCACGCTAAAAAATGATTACCGGGATACAGCCGAACAAGAGGGTACAGTATCTTTCTGCAACTCCAAACATATGAAGCTAAAAACAACTATCACCGTTAAGTTGTCAGACGCAACTATTGCTCCGGATTTTAGTGCATTGGGAGGTACCGACAATACCTATACTCCCCCGTCAGACGATACCCCGGGAAAAGTCAACATGACGATCTGCAGCAAAAATAACTTTACGATAAAGACTCTCTCTCGATGGGGTACAGATAGGTGTAGACTTTAATGGCGGGCCCGAGTGGCTTTCACACAACGGCGTGACAATGACGAAAGCCGGAACTCACCCGAACACAATTCTATTCTCGCTGGTGGAAAGTAAGATTGCCCAAGGACAAGCCCGGACAGCAACAGTCACTCTAAAAAACAAAAGCGGTGGTAAAGATTATTCATTTGCAGTCATACCGACATTCAAAGAGCCGGTCGTGGAAAAAAGCAACACGCCAGGAAAACCTATCCAAAATAGTTTAAGCAATACAAGTCTTACTATTTATAAGGTTCCCGGTTCTACAATCGAGATAAAAGCATATGCTTTAGGCGGTTCCGAAATACAGAATAAAACAACCGGAATTACGGTAACAGGAGGCAATAATTATACTGCCGATAATATATATACCGTAACATGGGATGGTACGAATACAAACGCTGCTTCTTTTGATATAGTAAACAAATCAGACCCGGAGAACAAAAAAACGACAATGACCGTCAATCTGCTTAGTCCGGAAATAACAGCCTCCAATACACTGATTACAGCAGGTAATAACAGCAATAGCAATATATCTATCCAATCACCTGAAGGAATAAAGGTTGCTGTATTAGACAACAATTGGAACGGAGGAGGGGAATGGTTTACGATTAGCAACACCGATTTGGCAAAAGGTAATCAAAACATCGTAATCAAACAGCCTGATAATACAAATACAATAATGAAAGCTGTTACCCTGCGACTGACCAACAATATAGAAGGGGGAGCAGCGAAAGATATAACAGTGACCCCCGGTAATTTTACTGCTCCGGTATTGAGTGCCACAAGCGGAAATTATCTATGGGCAAAAAATAATGTCTACATACCGAAGAGATCTTCAGCAACAGCAATTACCATCACGAAGCTCGCTGGTGGTGTAGGTAATATAACATCATCGAACCCTTCTGTTGCCACGGTATCTGTAGACGGAACAACCCTGACGATAACGCCTAAAACAATAGGAAGTTCAACTATTTCTGTTCTGAACGCAAGCGATACAGAAAAAAAAGCGACATTCAATGTAACAGTCAGTGCTGCAAACTTATATAACGGACAGCAGGTATGGTATTTCGGTGATTTGATTATTGCTCCGGCACTTGCCAATAATAGTCAGGCTTTAACGCCTTGGAATAAAAGTGTTTTAGATACTGCCTGCCCCAGTGGATGGCATATACCGACCAGTACAGAATGGGATCGTGTGAAGTCAACGAATAATTATACTACCTATAATAATGCATTCCCTGAAGGCAAGGTAGGCAAACACGCAGTATTGGGGAAACTCGGAAAATGGTAGTAAAGCTTATATATTTTATCTGCGTCATAAAGACTCAATGGTTTTGGGTAGTTTCTTTGGAAAAACGGAAGCGAACGTCTATGTCCGATGCTGTGCCACACCATAGAATATAGAAGTCAAAGAAGTCTTTGACTCCAGGCCGCCAGCGGGCGGCCACATTCAACAGGCTCCGGCCTGAACGATCTTTGACATGATGGGATTGATAGGAAAATAATAAGCTAATATGCTAATGTGGCAAATCAGTATATTGCCATATTGGCATATTGTTTAATTATTTTATCTTTGTAGAACCTTTTAAAACAGGACAGTTATGGACAGGAAAAAGTTACCGATAGGTATCAGCGATTACAAGCTGTTGGTCAGCGAAGACTATTATTATGTAGACAAGACAGATTTTATCCGCCAAGTCGTAGAAGAGGGTAGCCTCATTACCCTGCTCCCCCGTCCGCGCCGTTTCGGTAAGACGCTCAATCTTTCCACACTACGCTATTTCTTCGAGAAAACAGAAGGTAACGTATATCGTCCGCTCTTCAAAGGAAAAAGCATCGAACAGTGGAAAGATTTCGATAAGTACCAGGGACAATATCCCGTGATATTCATCACACTCAAAGATTGCAAAGGCGAAACCTTCGAAGAGGTGCTGCTAATGCTTGCCGGCGAAATAAAGTCGGAATATATCCGGCACGATTATCTGCAGGAACATATCCGGCAGGAAGACAATTTGGATCAGTTTATCCGCCTGCAAAACCGCAAGGCGACCCCCGACGAACTGGCCGGTTCGATGAGGTTGTTGGCCGATTTGCTGACCGATTACTGGGGAATGCCCCCGCTCGTCCTGCTCGACGAATACGACAGCCCGATCCATGTAGCCTACGACAAAGGCTATTACGACCGGATGATCGGGTTCATGCGTAACTTTATGAGTCTTGTGTTTAAAGACAATACGAATATTTTTCGCGGAGTCATTACCGGGATTCTCAGGGTGAGCAAAGAGTCGATATTCAGCGGATTGAATAATATCTCCGTATTCTCATTACTGGATCGCCCGATGTGTGCCTCTTTCGGATTTACACAAGATGAAACCGATTCGGTACTCGACGATTATGCCTTGGGAGATCATAAAGAGGAAGTTAAGCAATGGTACAACGGCTATCTTTTTGCAGGTATAACGATCTATAATCCGTGGTCGGTGCTTAATTATATAATGTATGACGGCGTGCTGGCCCCTTACTGGGTAAACACCGGTTCCGACGTGCTGCTCCGACATTTGCTGGCCGACGGTCCCTCGCAGATACGGGATGGAGTGGAAGCTTTGATACAGGGCGATCCTGTTCGCAGCGTGATCAATGACAAGCTGGCTTTTCCGGATTTACTGGACAAGGCGACAAATATATGGTCGTTCCTGCTGTTCAGCGGATATCTGAAAGCCTCCGATCCGGTAATGCTTTCAAATAAACTGTACGAATATAAGTTAGAGGTTCCGAACCTGGAAATATCGACTGTGTTTGAAACCATTATCCAAAACTGGATAGATGGCGGCCCCGTAAAGAACGACCGTCTCGAACGGATGCTACAAGCCTTGCGCCTGGGAGATATCGAATATTTCGAAGAGTTGCTCAACGATTTTCTGGTAAATACGCTTTCCTACTACGACACTTCCGGACGCGATCCGGAAAAGGTTTATCAGGCGTTTCTGCTCGGTCTGCTTGCCGGCATGTCCGACTTCGAAATCAGCAGCAACCGCGAGGCGGGTTTCGGACGCTACGATATCCTGCTCCGCCCCAAAAACGGACAGGGACAGGCCATTATCATGGAACTGAAACGGCTCCGCCCGAAAGAAACGGTCGAACAGGCACTTGCCTCGGCTCTCAAACAGATCGAAGACAAGCAATATGCCGCCACTCTTCGTGATGCAGGCTTCACCGATATCCTGAAAATGGCCATCACCTTCGACGGCAAACAGGTCTGGATACAAACCGCATAATTTCTTTTCTTATCAATCGCATCTGTAACCAATAACAGATGCACCGATCGTTACGCAGCCCCCGGCGGGGGTTGCGCAGCTTTTTGTGTGCGTTTGTGTAAACAGCCACCCCGGGACGGTTTCCCGGCTTTGTTCCGCCTCAGGGCGGGCATTGTTTCGCTTCGTGGGCGGAGATGGCTACTGAATAATTATTTAAAAAGACTGAATATGTTGTACGTAAAGTTTATTACCGGATGTCTGGCCACCACTTTATTACTGGGTGGCTGCACGAAAGAGAGAGAACAAAAGGGCACAGACCCTGTCACTCCCGACGCGGACAATTCCCGCCGGGAAGTTTTGATGACTTTGAAAAATAAGTTATCGGTTAAACCCGTAACGTCGAAAGCCGCAAACGTTACGGCCGGGACGAAAGCGGAAACACCCATCGCCACAGCCGCCGAAAACGCCATCTCCACACTCGACGTCTACGTCTTCGGGGCAAAGACCGAGAACGGCGACTACACCTTCCAGGAACGCTTCGCCTACCGTGCCGACCCCAAAGACAAACTGCACAAAGGAGCCACCGAACTGCAACTGAACACTACCGGTGCCGACGGAAAGGAAACGACCGGTCTTCTGAAACTCAAAAAAGGCCTCTTCGTCAAACTCTATTGTATCGCAAACGATACCACACTGGTCGACCCGGCTGACGGCAAGACCGTGAAACCTGCCGACTTCACTCCTATCACATTCGCCGAGGGCGAAGACGGTAATCCGAAGCTTGCTACTGAAGGAGTTCCCCAGGAGTCGGTCTTCCCCACCTGGCATACCCGCCTGTTCACCGCAACAGCCAAGGGCGACACGCTGGCTACTCCCCTTGCTATGGCTGGCGCCTACACAACACCGATCGACCTGACAAGTTTCGATAACTCCGCCCGTGTGCAACTGGGCTTCAAGCTGACACGCCTCGCCGCACGTTTCGATATCGACAATAAAGCGGGAGATTCCCGCTTTACCATCGAGACTGTCTCGATGGGCAATGGACGGCGCGGTTCGGGTTTCTTCCCCATACGCGTATACGGCGACCTGCCCAAAGCCAAACCCGACCAGCTTATCACCTACCCGGTGCACGCTTTCTTTGGAGAGAATGCAAACAACGGATTGCAAACCGGAGCTTTCTACGCCTACCCCAACCCTAAAGACGACAAAGCATACATGATACTGAAAGGCAAATACAAAGTAAACGAAACGGAAATGAAAGACGTATCCTATCAAATCCCATTCATGCAACAAGGGGCCAACGGCAATGCCACCTGGTTCGATATAGCGAACAACCACCGCTATACCATCGCCATCACGCAAGCAGACGCCTACCACCTCGACGCCAATATACTCGTGGCAGACTGGGCAGACGACGGAAGCATCGAATACACCCCCGACAACAAGCCGGGGGAAATTGTCGTGACCATACCCGAAGCATTCAAAGACGATAGCGAATACGACGAAGAAGCAAAAACAGTCAGCATGTCGTTGCTCAAGGGAAGCAGTATTACGCTATCTACCACGTCGAACTCGCCACTCGGACTGACCAGAATATACGCCGGGGGCATTGCAGGGGAGAAATACGACTGGATGGAAATATCAGATCCCGTCACTACAACCTACCCCAACGGGCTGATCGGATATACATACACAGTCTCATTGAAAGACGATTACAAAACAGGCCGCTATCCACGTACGACATTGCGCTTCCGAAGCCTCACAGACGGCTCTGAAAGCATCCTCTTTATTGAAGCGTTATCCGTGCCTAAACCCATCGAAACGCAACAACCTCCGAAGGCTCCGAACGGAACCTCATCCAATCCCAACGACTTCGATCCCGAAACCCTCGAAGCAAGCGTATACCGTATTACCGACAGTCGCACGCAAGTAAAGATCACCTGCCCCGACGGTGTGGAAGTGGAGAGCAAACCCACCTGGCTCGATGTTACACAGGCTTCACAGAGCGGGGCGGAAACCGTATTCGACCTGGTGCTCAACAACAGAGACGTGGTGGTAAACGGCAACCAGAGTTCCATCGTGTTCCATAACAAAAAGAAGGCAGGATTGAAAACCAATGTGACCGTTACCCTGCTCGATGCACCCGTTACCCACTCGTACGAGGCGATCGGAACCGACAATACCCATACGCCGGCAAACCCGGGTATAGCTCCCGACGACGTACAGATCGTCATCAAAAAAGACAACTCGGCCACCGTAAAGACAACCTCGATGGACGGAGTGACCGTAAAGATCGACTATCCTGAAAACACTCCCGAATGGCTCACACATAACGGTACTACAGCTACCAAAGCGGCAGCCGCTACTTCCGCCGCTACCCGTGCAGCCGTCATGAGCAAACCGCAGGACATCACTTTCAAACCCATCGAAAGCAAACTGGCAGGTGCACAAAAAGCGACCGTCACACTCAGGAATACCATCGGGGGAAAAGACTATGTTTTCACCATAACACCCGAAATGCTACCGGCAACGGCTGTCAAAGGGAAAGAAGTATCCGTACCCCTACAGGACGCACTGGCAGCGGATAAAAAGACAGCCACCCTCTACCAACTGCCCGGCGAGAACAAAGACAACTCGAAAATGCAGATCGCAGTCACCTCACAGGGAGGTAGCGCGCTCGTTATCGAAGGCGACGGAGCCAGCGTGACACCGGCAGAGAATACGGCTAACGAAGCAAATTATATTCTCAAACCGCTTTTACCGGACGGAACGAATGAAGCCACCGTCACCCTCCATGCCAAAAACTATACGGACAAGGAAAAGATGACAGACTACACGGTAACCGTATTGCGCTCCGACCTGACAGGAGCCACGGCCGCCACACTGACAGCAACAAAAGACCAGATGGCCACATTCAAAGCCTCTTCGCACGAAGGCTTCACCATCGATAAGACAGCTACCGCATGGCAGCCCGAAGGACAAACCGGCGGAAGCCAGTGGTTCGACATTACCGCCACCGAATTCGAGGCGGGCAAAGACAAAACTGTTACGGTAAAAGCGACGGCAACCACTGCTACCGCCACGGCACAGATACGCCCGGCTACCATTACGCTCAAAAACAAGATAGTGAACGGAGGCGACCTCAAAGTAGTCGTAACACCCGCCTACACCATACCGGCGCTTGTTACGGTTGGCGCAGCAGACCCCACACAGAATACACTCACGGCAGGGGCAGCCGCTTCCACCATTAAGCTATACCGGGTATCGAGCTCGAAAATAACGATCAAAGCAACCGCTATCGGAGGAAGCATGATTGCCGACGCTACGGGAGTGACCGTTACGGGAGGAAACACCTACAACAACGAGAACACCTATGTCGTCACATTAAATAACAATGCCACCGGCGGTTCTTTCAAGATCGTCAACAAATCGGACGCTAGCAAAATACAGACCGTAACCGTGCAGGCACCCGTCGCCACCATGACGGCCACCAACCTTACGGGTCTGCCCGTCACGCTCGGTACCTCGCAAAACAGCACCGTCAACTCGCCCGAGGGCTTCCAGGCCAGTATCAACTGGGGAGGAGGCAACGCATGGTTCGACCTCACAGGCGGCGATGCCAACCTCAACTTCGCCAAGACGGTGAAGGCGGTCGGGGTGAGAGTAAAATCGAGCCTGGGCAATGTCAGCATTAAAAAGGCGACCATGACACTCACCAACAAAATACGCGGAGGAGCCAACATCACATTCACCGTGCAGCCCACCATGGGAACACCTACCCTCAAAAAGACGGCGGCAAGCATCAGCGGAAGCCTGCCCACGGGAAGCAATATAGCACTGGCTAACAACACACGCCTGACTCTCTACAAAACCGACGCAGCCAACTCCACCATGACCATTTCGGCCACCTGCTACGGAGGATCGAAAGCTGTCATCAGCGGAACAGGCCTGTCGGTCAGTCCCAACAATACGCTGACTACAAACACGACACAGAACTATACCGTTACCTCTACAGCCAACTCCGGTACCGGGACGCTCACCATCTACAACTCCGACAACACCAAGACGGTTGCCCTGCCTATCACCATGGCAGACGGAGAGATCAGGATCAACGGAGCGGCAAACAACAATGCAAGCATCTCTTTATATCCTAAAGGAGGACAAACCAGCACCGTCAAAGTAAAATCTGCTACAGGTATTTCATCATGGAGCGTGTCGAGCTGGGGCAGTGGCGGTAGAAGCGGATGGTTCTCACTGCCGGGTACTCCCGCAGCCGGCGAACCGACCGTGACACTGACTGCTGTAAACCAACCCGCTACACAGAAAGCGTCCATCGTAACATTGAAGAACAAAATCAGCGGATGTCCCGACAGGACATTTACCGTGACACCTAATTTTAAGGCACCGGAAGCGGCTTCAACCTCCATGACACTGACAGCAGGACAAAACAATAGTGTTCCTTATATAGACATTACCGGTGTTTGCCCGGGAGGGTCTACAATAACAGGGCCGGCCTGGATAACTTTCGGGAATACTACGTCGACAACCGGCTCCACTTATTCATACAGGATACAACTGAATCCCGCTAAATCAGGATTTCCTACATACGTACCCGGCAATCAAACGTTCACTATCACCAACGCTCAGAACAACAACCTGCAAACAACAGTGACCGTAAATATCACCGAAGCCAATGCATGGATTGCAAAAGATCTTAGCGGATACGACCAATGCCGGCGAAAAGCGCATAGGAACAGGCGGTAAAACAGGAATGACTGTCGAGGTATACAGCATGTTTGTTACACCGACCTTCAACAACAACTACAATGGCACGTATTGCAACAGCACAAACGAAGGAAACAGCTGGCTAACTGCCTCTATAAGTACCACCGTCGTTAATAATCGGCGCAAGTACACATTCACCGTTAGAGCGCACGCCACAAGCGGAACCGATGCCGCTTACCAATGGCATGAGGCAAACCCGCAGATCAAATATGGCAATACCGTTGTCAAACAGTATAAAATAATACGCGGAGCCTCGATCTATCCGTACCCGGCAGGGGGCGGCAGTCCTTATTATTCCAGTGTATTGCAGGGAGGAAGATGGTGGGCACCGGTTAATATAGGTGCAACTTATATAGGTACACAAAACGATTACACATCCACTACCTCCACCGGATACTTCTTCCAGTGGGGACGCAAAAATGGAATAGATATTAACAATTATAACTATATAAGTTCAGGTGCACCTGTGTCGAGGAGTGTCGGAGATAAGTTCAACGACTTTTATAAATGCAACTGGGGTACGTACGATTGGCAAACTCCTCAGAATGATTATTCATGGCTACTCGGAAGTTCTTCCAATCCATGTCCAGCCGGATATTATGTACCGACCGGGAGTGAATGGAAAGCGCTATCAGACAGGAGTCGCTCAAGCGCTAATGGTAGAGTAACGCTACCGGGTGATAACGGGCTGAACCTGATAATTCCACAAGCTGGTTATCGGAATTGTGATAATCAATTTGGTGGTAGAAATTCAATCGCTAACTATTTTACATCTACGGCCGATCCCAACGGAAATGGCTGTTATAAGTTTACTTCTTATTCCAATAAATGGGTAGTGGACATCACCTCTCGTGGTAATGCATATCCGCTTCGTTGTATTAAAGAACAATAACCTCAAAGAATATGCCCCCCAAACTCAAACTCCGGCTTCTTAAAGCCACCGGTTTTCTGGAATAGCCCATATCGCTATTCTGTATCTGCCGCCAGCGGGCGACAAACAATAAGCAGGCTTCGGCCTGAACGATCTTTGACATGATGGGATTGGAGAAAAGAATATATTTCCTCTATAAATAAACAAACGTGAGTTCGAAATAAGTACCATAACCTTCCTCAGAATAACAGTCAAGCCATGTTTAATAACATGTATGTGTAAAATTATAACAAAAAGTTTGTATTAAAGAAAAATAAACCTGTCCTTTGACGACAAGATTTTAACTAT
>Ga0129317_1001451_pt1 | contig 17320 bp, 18 predicted proteins | sample Cm1ome_FD_94430 | JGI IMG/M metagenome (GOLD analysis project Ga0129317, IMG submission 94430) | Eastern black-and-white colobus group fecal microbial communities from Wisconsin, USA - Cm1105 metagenome | ecosystem: Host-associated > Mammals > Digestive system > Large intestine > Fecal | place... | reverse complement strand
GTGGTGATGGTTTCCTGCGACAGTGCCACCGCCGCGCGGGACGCCGCCTCTTTCAATGCCCTGGGCTACCGCCCGGTGAGGGTTCAGGCGGTGGATATGTTTCCAAGAACGGCGCATGTTGAGACGGTATGTTTATTGTCCAAACTTAATGCGAAGCAACATATCGAGATAAACTTGGATATGGACGAGCTGGATCTGACCGATGCGGAGAAGAAAGCTACCTACCAAGAGATCAAAGATTATGTGCTGGAGCATAGCGGCTTGAAAGTCAGCAGCTTGTATATCGCACAGATAAAGCAAAAGTGCGGTATCATCGAGCGTGAAAATTACAACAAGCCGAAGTCTGAGGACGCTAAACAGCCCCAATGCCCGCCGGATAAAGAAAAAGCAATCAAGGAGGCATTGACGCACTTCGGCATGATTTAAGGAGGGCGGCTATGACGCATTTGGTTTCTTGTGAGTTCAACATGGATACTGCTTGTGTGGAACTGAAATTTTCCGATGGCAGCATGATTGCGATTGACACTATCGCCGTTGAGAACGAGATTGCCGATAATATGTATCAGCGGTCGGAGCTTGACTATCTGATCTACAATGCTCCATTGGAGTATGCAGACCTAATCTTGAACGGAGATCCCGAAACCTATCTGAAAACTGTAACCGAGTATAAGCCTTTGGACTAAAAATAAGCCACGACTGATGTTTGCTTTGAACAGAGGTCGTGGCTTTTTCCTATGTATGTCTAAGTTTCAAGTGGTACAATTACAATGTATTTCTATATCTTTGCACGCAGCGCCCGTGAAATCGTCACATTTGCGTGTTATAATAAATTATTCTCTGCTTTAAGGAGGTTGCCATGAAGCTTTTATACGCCGAAGATGAACCGGCTTTGTCCGAAGCCGTTGTAGATTATCTTACATACCACAAATACATCGTGGATGCCGTATATGACGGTGCCGATGCCTACGATTACGCTATGTCCGGCGAATATGACGGCATTATTCTTGACATTATGATGCCGAAGCGTGACGGCTTGGAAGTGCTGTCTGCACTCCGCAGAAACGGATGCAGAACTCCGGTGCTTCTGTTGACCGCCAAAACACAGGTGGAAGATCGTATCCGTGGTCTGGATACAGGTGCAGACGATTATTTGCCCAAGCCCTTTGATATGGGCGAACTGATTGCCAGAATCCGTGCCATGCTCAGACGGCGGGAGGAGTTTCACCCCGATCTGATTCACTTTGGAGATTTAACGCTGAATATGCAGTCCGGCGAGATCAGCGTGGGAGAGATTTCCTTTCAGCTGCCTAAGCAGGAATACCGTCTGATGGAACAGCTCATGCTGAATCATACGATGTTTATGTCCACCGAGGATTTACTGACGAAAGCATGGGGTTTCAATACTGAAACAGATATTAACAGCGTATGGCTGTATGTTTCCTATCTGCGGAAACGCCTTACTGCCATGAACTCCAAGGTCGAGATCGTATCAAAGCGTAATATCGGATATAAACTGGAGTTTCAGCCATGACAAAGACACTAAAAAGACGATTTATTATATTCACTATGATGGCAGTTACCTGTCTGCTGGTGTTCATCGTCCTTGCAATCAACAGCCTTAACTGGATGATGCTGGAACGAGAGTCTGATACGGTACTGGAAACCCTTGTGGATGCCGATGGTGCATTTCACAAAATGGATTTTGATCGTCCGCCTCCGTTTTTCCAGCCTCTGGATATGGACAGGATGCGTGCTTCTCGCTTTTTTATTGTCCGCAGCGATCTTGGCGGCAATATCGTGGATGTCAATATCGACCAAATCTCTGCCATTGACCAGGAAACAGCAAAAAGCTATGCTCTGGAAGTATTGAAAACGGATGATACATCCGGTCGGGTGCATGGATACAAATTTGCAGTAAAGCAGATAGGCCTGGGACAACTCATGTTCTTTATGGATACCTCGGAGCAGAGTGAGAACTTCCGCATGGTCTTATTTGCATCCACGGCAATAGCGGTGCTGTGCTGGGTGATTCTGCTGATTATCGTAATCCTGCTTTCGGGCAAGGTCATTCGCCCTGTACTTGTGGGTATGGAAAAGCAAAAGCAGTTTATCACCAATGCCGGACATGAAATGAAAACACCCCTTGCCATCATTCAGTCCAACAACGATACCATGGTGCTGATCCACGGCGAAAACAAATACAATGTGCATATCCGCAATCAGACTAAGCGGCTGAATGTGCTGATGTCCAATCTACTGACTCTTGCCAAACTGGATGAAGAAATCCCCCTGCCGGCAGAAACCGTAAACATTAGCGATGTTGCAGGCGAGCTGCTTCCTGCCTATACGGAAGATGCGCAGGCACGAAATCTCCGTTTTACTGTGCAAATCGAGCCGGATATTGTCATTCAGACGAATAAGGACAGCTTCCGTCAGATGCTGACCGTTTTACTGGATAATGCGATTAAATACACGCCCGACGGTGGCTCTGTCCGCTTGTCTCTCGCAAGAGATGGCAGACACATTCAGATCATCGAAGAAAATACCTGTGACCCGTCCCTTGAGCCAGACCCGGAGAGACTGTTTGAACGGTTTTACCGAGGGGATGCTGCAAGGACACAGAAAGAATCCTCCGGTTATGGTATCGGATTGTCTGCGGCTCGTGCCATTTGCGAGAACTTCGGCGGCAAACTGACTGCGGAATATCCTTCTGCCGACAGCATCCGTTTTACCGCCAGATTTTAGATTTCAAGAAATGTTCACAAACCTTCCCGTGTTCGTTCACACATGGGAAGGTTTTTCTAATGCCCGTCATAGGTAGGCAGCGTATAATGGTATCCATAGAAAGGAGGAATGCCGTTTTGCAATTCAGACATGAAGTAAAACATGAGATCAGCCATCACGATATGCTGATTCTGCGGCAAAGGCTTCGGGCGGTGATGCAGCCGGATGTTCACGCCGTAAACGGACGATATGAAATACGAAGTTTGTATTTTGACAATCTTGACGATAAAGCTCTCAGAGAAAAACTGGACGGTGTGAATATCCGTGAAAAATACCGTATTCGCCTGTACAACAATGACCCGTCCATTATCCATCTGGAACGAAAGTTCAAACACGGCGGTCTTGGCTACAAGAACTCTACGGGGCTTACGCCGGAACAGGCACAGGCGATTGCAGATGGTGATGTGGAATGGATGTCAACCAGTACCGATGAAGTGATCCTCGGCTTTTACACCCGCATCCGAAACGAAGGACTGAAAGCCAAGGTCATCGTGGACTATATCCGTGAGCCGTTTGTATTCGCTCCCGGCAATGTCCGTGTCACACTGGATTATGGGATTCGTACCGGTATGAGCTGTACGGATTTTCTCAATCCCGACTGCGTGACCGTCCCCATTAAAGATTCGCCTTGCATCCTTGAAGTAAAGTGGGATAACTTCCTGCCCGATGTCATTAGGGATGCCGTACAGCTTAATGGTAGACACAGCGCCGCATTTTCAAAATATGCCGCCTGTCGTATGTATGATTAAAATAACACTAACAAAGCAAAGGAGTAACCCAAACAATGAATTTCAATGATATTTTCAAGTCCAGTTTTCTGGAAAACGTATCTTCGATCAGCGTACTGGATATGCTGCTGACCATCGTGCTGTCCTTCGGCATTGGTCTTTTCATCTTCCTCATTTACAAGAAAACCTATCGTGGTGTGATGTATTCCGCAGGATTCGGAACTACGCTGATTGCCTTGACCATGATTACATCCATCGTCATTCTCGCCGTAACTTCCAATGTGGTTCTGTCTCTCGGTATGGTTGGTGCGCTCTCCATCGTTCGTTTCCGTACCGCTATCAAAGATCCGCTGGACATTGCGTTCCTGTTCTGGGCAATCGGCGCAGGCATTATCCTCGCCGCAGGCATGATCCCCCTTGCCATCATTGGCAGCGTGTGCATCGGTCTGATCCTGCTGGTTTTCGTCAATCAGAAGTCTCACACCCATCCTTACATGGTGGTGCTGAACTGTGTAAACCATGATGCAGAAGTAAAAGCCAAGGAGTTCCTTGCAAAGAATGTAACCCGCACCACGGTCAAGAGCAAATCCGCTGTTAAGGGTGCGATTGAAATGAATATTGAAGTCCGTCTGAAGGAAGACGATACCGATTTTATCAACATTCTCTCCGAAATGCCCGGTGTGAACAGCGCTGTTATCGTTTCCTACAACGGCGATTACATGGGGTAAGGGTATGTCTGGGAGCAAACATTTTGACAAAATAGCATGGACTGTCACAGCCTTGATACTGGTCGTTACCATTCTGTTTATGAATGGCGGCGCACTTGGTCTTGAGGTGATGGCACATACCATGGGATATGAAAATCGCCTATTTGACAATACGAGGGTGCATACCATTGATATTGTCATGGACGATTGGGACGAGTTTATTGATAATGCCACCAGCGAGGAATACTATACTGCCGCTATGGTGATCGACGGCGAAGCCTATAAAAACGTAGGCATCCGTGGCAAGGGTAATACATCTTTGTCTACGGTTTCCTCCATGAACAGTGATCGATACAGCTTCAAGGTGGAGTTTGACCACTACGATAATTCCATCACCTATCACGGTCTTGATAAGCTCAGTCTGAACAATCTCATCCAGGACTCCACCATGATGAAGGACTATCTTACCTACACTATGATGAATGAGTTCGGTGCCGCTGCGCCTCTTTGCAGTTTTGTGTATATTACCGTCAACGGTGAAGATTGGGGACTGTATCTTGCGGTAGAGGGTGTTGAGGACAGTTTTCTTGAACGGAATTACGGTTCGGATTATGGCGAACTGTACAAGCCGGACAGCATGAGCTTTGGTGGTGGTCGTGGCAACGGTAAAGACTTCAATATGGATGACTTTATGAATCGTGAAGAATCTTCCGATGGCTCCGAAGAAAGTTCAACGACGCCAGATAGAGGAAACTTTGACCCGTCCGCTATGTTTGGCGGCGAAATGCCCGATATGGGTGAATTCGATCCTTCCACTATGTTCGGTGGCGAAATGCCCGACATGGGCAACTTCGATCCTTCACAGATGCAGGGTAATATGCCGCAGATGCCGGGTATGACACAGGGAGAGAATGATTCTGAAAGCGGTAATGCATCCTCTTTCGGTGGTGATTTCAACTTCGGCGGTATGGGTGGATTCGGTATGGGTTCCTCCGATGTGAAGCTCCAGTATGTCGATGACAACACCTCCAGCTACTCTAACATCTGGAACAACGCCAAGACCGATATTACCGCAGCCGATCAGACACGGTTGATTGAATCTTTGAAAAAGCTGTCAAATAATGAACAGATTGAATCTGTGGTGGACATTGAAGCGGTTATTCGCTATTTCGTTGTTCACAACTATGTATGCAACGGCGACAGCTATACCGGCTCCATGATCCACAACTACTATCTGTACGAAGAAAACGGACAGATGGCAATGATCCCTTGGGACTATAATCTGGCATTTGGCACATTCCAAGGTGGTAATGCGCAGAGTACGGTCAATACCCCGATTGATGCACCTGTGTCCGGTGGTGCGGGTGAAGATCGTCCGATGTGGAACTGGATTCTGTCTGATGAAAGCTATACTGAACTGTACCATCAGTATTTTACCGAGTTTTTGAACACGGTGGATGTGCAGGCAATCATCGACAATGCCTACAACTTGATTAAGTCGTATGTAGAAAAAGACCCGACCGCTTTCTACACCTATGAGGAATTTGAAACAGGCGTAAATACCATGCGTCAGTTCTGCGCTCTGCGTTCTGAAAGTATATCCATGCAGCTTGCAAATGGAGAAACCACAAGTGACATGAGCTATGTGGATGCGTCCGGTCTTACTACTTCTGACATGGGTTCCATGGGCGGAGGATTTGGCGGCGGTGGAATGCCCGACATGGGCGACCGGGGCAGCTTCGGTGATCGTAGTTCATCCGGCAGGGATAAATCCGACAAATCGGGATTCCAGTCGATGCCGGGAGCAACCGAAAATTCTTCAAGTGGGCAGAATGAGGACGGCACATCAAACGCAGGTGTTATTCCTACAAGCAGTACAATACCCGATATGTCCGGAAGTTTTGATCCTTCCAACTTGCCCGAAGGCTTTGACCCCTCGCAGATACCAAGTGGAGCCGGTGGACAGATGCCGGGTATGGGCGAGCTTCCAGAAGGATTCGACCCATCACAAATGCCCAGTGATTTTGGCGGTATGTTCCCCGGTGGGTCATCCGATGGAACGGAAACAACACCTTCGGATAATTTGGGCAATACCGATTCCGCAGGAAACAGCAACCGTCCATTCGGCGGTAATATGCAGATGCCCGGTGGCAACTGGGGTTCCAACACGAACGGCATGGGCAATGCGGCTTCAAGCAGCACCAACTGGATATGGCTTGTCGTATCTGTTGTGGTTCTTGGTGTGGGCTTGCTCATTGCGAAGTTATATAAGCATTAACGAGTAATAATAAACCGCTGTATTTTTCATCCACGCAAGGATGGAGAGTACAGCGGTTTTGTATTTTCTGAGGAAAGGTGTCAAACTGCATTTTTACAGTTTGGGTACCATTTGCGAAGAAAATATGTGGGGTGTCCAGAGGGATGCAATCCCTTGGCTCTGGGTTTCCAATAGGGGCGAGAGCATCCCTGTTGGCACACGATTTTCCTTTGGAAAGTCTAGTGTGTTATACCTTTTGCGACCGCTGACGCTGGAAAGGGGCTGTCCCACGCCAGACAGACACTTTTCGGCGGCAGCAGAACAGGCGGATTTTGTGGGCTGAAAGGAACACAAAACGAAGGATTTAGCATGAGCAAAATCCGACTGTTCGGGTGTAGTTGGCATAGGAAATCATGTAGCACAGCGGAAAGATTTCCTGTGACAACGGGGGCGCAAGAGGTATATAAAAACCCGCCGCAGCGATCAGCTCCCGTATCGTATTTTCTCCTGCTCCAACTCAAAGGGAATTGTCAGTTTCTTCGGAAGCTCGCTTATGGAAAGTTTCAGAATTTGATGGATTGCGATTTTTGCAAACACGTTCGTTCTGCTCAAATCGCCGTCTGCCAGTTTTACGATCTGCGCTGTCCCGGCAGAAGAGTCAAAACGGATTTCTCCCCATTCATCGTCGTCATTTGCATACCGATGTACTGCTTTGTACTCGTATGCAGCGGCGGCGATTTTTTTGTTTTTCTCGATCAGCTTCAATTCCACCACACCGAGAACACCGGCATCCATTAGAAATCCGGTCAGCTTGTCCACGATTTTCTTGTAGGCTCGCTCTGCGCCGCTGGTGGTGCTGTACTCGTAAGCGGTGGCAAGCTGTTCAAATGAATAACGCTCGTCCCACGGCATCACCCGTCCGCAGTTCATGCAAATGGCATTTCTCTTTTCAAGGAAGAACTTTTCCTTGCGGCTGAGCTTGTCAAAGGCGGCTTGCACCGCATCGGCACGAATACCGTTCCAGAGAATATCCGCATAGTTCCAGCTATCGTCACGGGTAACATCCTCGCCCGTTTCCTCGCTGTCTTCGTCCTGCATAGTCGCATAGAACGGAACACGGCTGCGGTTTTGTCTTGCAAGGGTCAGATACTCGGCAGCGGTTTCTTCGGTGCAGTTCTGCTCGGCAGCGTATTCGGCAATGACTTCCTTTACGCTCTTGCCGGAATTGTTGTAGAGCCATGCGATACCACGGGCGGCTTTGTATTCGTCCAGAGATTTGAATGAGCCTGCTTCTTCCTGTCGGCGGCAATCCAGAAGTGCGTTGCCGATGAAGTGATGGGCATAAGTCAGAAAGTCTGCGCCTTTGGCGGGGGTGTAATTCGGTAAACACTCCAACATGGCGAGAACGCAACTGAGCTTATAATCCAGAAAACGCAACGGGTCATATCGGTCAATGCCCTCGGTCAGCAAAAAGCGGTACACTCGCTTGTTCAGCCTGGACTCGTAGTGATGCAGGAAGTATGTAAAGTAAGTCAGATCATTTTCACGGATAGCGAAAATGATGTAATCATTGATGTCATCTGCCTTGGGCGGCGCAGGGGCAAGACGGAAGATGCGCCCCGCCTGTCGCATAGTCATAGCTCCGTCCTGTACAGCGAATTTTGCTGTGCTGGCATATTCATCGGTATTCCAGAAACTTTCTTCTGCCATCAGCGGTGCACCTCCTTTCGATTCAATCCACTACATTCTTGTTATTCAAAGTACACATTTGGTACGTATCCTGCTGGATAGCATTCGATGTAGTCTTCTACTGGGGGGAGATGGTTTAGTATCATATCTACAAACTCACACAGATAATCAACATCGAGCAAAAAATCCAAAGGTGTTCCAATGTCTTTATAAGTAAAAGAATGAATTGCATTTCGCTTCTTCTGAATACTGTCTACCCATAGATAATCCTGTGATTTTTCATCATCCCAAAGAATCCCTGTGCTGAATTTTTTTAAATCTTCAAATCTCATATCATTTTCGGGTTCAAGAATTTGCCCTTTTTTATTTTTCATTGGTTGGTTGATGTAATCATCATAAAAGACACAATAAAAGAAACGCAGCCATGATTCAACAACAGCACCCAAGTTTGCTCTTGCCAAAATCAGTTCGCCAACGGTCATATCCAAACCTTTATCAATCCAAATTTTCAATGTTTTCGTAAGTTCGCTTTGCCAATCTAACATCGCTATGTCAAGTTTTTTTGCAGCATTATCAGGTGCAATGCCATGAACATCTTTCCAAATCAAAGCTGTATTATTAGTCTGTATCGTCAAAATATCAAAACTCGATCTTCTCGCCATAATATTTCCTCATTTCATTATTTAACTGATAGTTGTGCCTCATTCAGCAAGGCATCCTGTGACATCTCCGCTTCATAGCTGCCTTTGGCATACACATGGTCGGAGATCGCACGTTCCATCTTGTTTTTCGCCAGTCGCTTCATCACGGCGGCGGTCTGCTTGTCCAGAGTGCCACGGCGGAGATACTGCGTAATCGTGTTCATTCGGCGTGTGTAGATCGCCTTGATGGGATGATCGTCCGCAAGCTCTCTTTGCTCTCTGCCTTTAAGGTTTCCGATCTGACGGCAGGTGCGTCCACGCTTGTCCCCCGGTGCAAGTCCTCCGCAGTATTTGGTCTGCCTTGCATCGGTGGTCAGAAACCACTTGCCGCAGATGGGACATTTTCTCGGTGCATGACCGACGCACAATCCCTCAAACAAGTCAGAACGGAACATGCCTACAAACGAAACGTAGTGCATACGCTTCACAAGCTGCGGTATTCCTTTCTCCGGCATGACAGAAGATACATACTGAATTGTGGTATTGGTCAACTGCATCCACATTGGATTATCCAAGGACAGAGTAGGCATATCGGAGAAGTGCTTTGCAAAGGTTTCCGCATAGCCCTCCGGTGTTCGCTTGCTGTCGTGGAGCTTGTGGGCAAATTCAATCATACCGTGTTTGAAAATCATCAGAGTGCCGCCAAGCTGTGCCAGCTCGCTTATCAGCTTTACAATGCCCACGCCCTTTTTGTACTGTTCATCAAGGGCGGCTGCAACGCCAATCTCCTGTGCTGCCTTTATGTAGGCAATAGCATTGTTCGTGTATTCTTGCGAGAAAATCTGTTGGATGTCATGTCCGTCGGCGGGAAAATCAAACAGTGAAAAGGGATAGGTGGTACGCATCATCTGTGTGATCTGCAATACGCTCTCCTTAGCAACCGTGAAATGTTCTGCCGTAGGCGTTCCGTCCTTTATCAGTTCCACAACCGCTGCCAGAGGAACGGCAAGCTGTATGAGTTGTCCGATCTGTTCATCGGAAATATTCATAGCGGCGCATCCGATACTGCCCGTAGGTAAGGTGTGTCCGGCATAGGTTACTTTGTTTTGCCAGAAGTCAAGCGTCAGCAGATTTTGATTAAGGATGCTCATGTGCCTGCCTCCAATCTGTCATGTTTTTTATTTTTATTTATTATACCATACAAATGTGAACAAACAAAGAAATACGTTCGAAAAAAGGATATTATTTTGAATAAGTGTTTACTTAATCAAATCCATATGATATAATTAAGTAGTCACTAAAACAAAGGAGCGATAACATGGAACTTGATCGTATGTTGAAAGCGTTGGGTGAACCAATGCGTCTGAAGATGTACCAAGCACTTTTAGAAAGAAAGCATTGTGTGCGTTCTCTTTCTAAAAAGTTTAGTATTTCAGAGTCTGCAATTTCTCAGCACATGAAGGTGATGAAAGACGCAGGATTAGTCTATGGAGAAAAATACGGCTACCACACGCACTATCTTCCCCTGCAGGATGCAGTTGATTTTCTTACGGAGCAGTTTGAGATAATGCGAACCGCTTCACTAACTGTAGATCGTGATATGACGGTCTGCCAATGTGAGTATCGGAAGGAGGGCGAAGAAAAGTGAATATCATACTTGATTTGTTCCTGACTTTTGCAAAGATTGGGTTATTCACCTTTGGCGGAGGTTACGCCATGATTGCCATGATTGAAAACAACTGTGTGGAAAGAAAACAGTGGATCACCCACGATGAGATGATGAATGTGACGGTCATTGCTGAATCCACCCCCGGTCCCATTGCCATCAACTGTGCAACCTTTACCGGATACAAAAAAGCCGGGTTCGTCGGTGCATTGGCAGCAACACTGGGTATGATTGTGCCGTCCTTTGTGGTTATCTATCTGATTTCCATGTTATTGGACAATTTCTTGGAACTAACCATCATCGCCAATGCTTTTAAGGGAATCAAAATCGCTGTTGGTATCTTAATTCTGGATGCCGCCATTACCATGATTAAGAAAATGCACAAAAAGAAGCTGCCGAGAACGATTATGGTTTGCTCCTGCATTGTGATGTTCTGCATCAATCTCTTTGCATGGAATTTCTCCTCGATCAGTCTGATGCTGATTGCAGCAGTTGTGAGCCTTACGATATTTATTCTAAACGGCGCACCAGAACAGAAAGGCGGTGCAAAGAAATGATTTATCTCGATTTGTTTCTTGGCTTTTTGAAAGTCGGCTGTTTTGCATTTGGCGGCGCCTATGGTGCGATTCCGCTAATCCGTGATGTGGTAATGTCCTATGGCTGGCTGAGTGACGAAATGTTGACGTATATGATTGCTGTCAGCGAAAGCACACCCGGTCCGATCATGGTCAACCTTGCCACTTACATTGGAAGCAGCCAAGCAGGATTCCTTGGTGCTGTGATCGCAACGCTGGCGGTTGTGCTTCCTTCGTTTCTGATTATCCTACTGGTAACAGCATTACTGAAAACCGCATTGAAAAACAAATACGTTCAAGCTGTTCTCCGAGGGCTGAAACCTTGTGTGATCGGTATTGTATTAGCTACCGGCATTTACATGGTGTTGGGAAACTGCTTCGGTACAGTCTCTGCAATCAAAGTAAATTTACAGGCAATTATCATTACAGTACTTTTGGTTGCTTCGATGTTTGGATATAAGCATTTCTCAAAGAAAAAACTGTCCCCCATCCTGTTGATTGTGATTTCTGCGGCAGCGGGTATGGTCATATACGGAATATAGCAGATTCTTACATAGCAGTCATACACTACGGTGTGTGGCTGCTTTTTCCTTGTCATGTTTTTTGAAATGAGCTTGTCATGCCATCAGCACCCTTTTTACGATTTTCCTCATAATATACACGAGGGGATGAAAAATCGTCCCTATCACTGAGAATTATGGAGGAACTGAATGAATGTATTCGAAACAGTAAAGACAAGCATCAACACAAGAGAAGCGGCGGCGAGGTACGGTGTAGAGGTCAACCGTCACGGGAAAGCCCTCTGCCCGTTCCACAATGACCGCCATCCGAGCCTGTTTGTGGACGATGACCACTACCATTGCTACGCTTGCGGCGAGCATGGGGACGTGATCGACTTCACGGCAAAGCTCTATGGTCTTTCCCTGTACGATGCGGCGAAGAAGCTGGCATACGACTTCAGCATCACGCAGGACAAGCCGCCTACCAAAGCAATGCAGGAAAAACTGAACAGGAAAAGCGAAGCACAGCGACTCAGAGAAAATGAGAAGTTGTGCTTTTCTGCGCTCTTGGAGTATATGAAACTGCTTCAAGAGTGGAAGCGGCTGTATGCGCCGAGATCACCGGAGGACACGCAGGATGATCGTTTTGTAGAAGCCTGCCACAATCTCGATTATGTGGAATATCTGGTGGATCTGCTGATTATGGGAGATTCCTATGAACGCACCGAGGTAATCAACATGATGATGACCGATGGCAAGCTGCAAAAATTACAGAAGCATTTGGAAAAGGCAAGGAAGGAGGAAAAGCATATTGGCGAACAAGAACTTTGATGGCATGGAGCAGCCCTCTTGGTATGACGGCAAGATGATTGATGAGGTTGCTTTTTGTGCTTCGTTTCTGCATCAGCACCCGATGAAATGTGTCCGTAATCGGCTGTTCACCGTGGACGGCATGATTGAGGACGAGGGCAAAATCCAACAAATGATTTTGGATGAGGTCATGACCTGTCAGAGCATCGGCATTGCAAAGAAAGTAAAAAGTCTGTTTGATACGGTCAAGCTCATGGCGTATTCAGAGCCATTACCCATTGAAACAGACCGTATTCATGTAGCAAACGGCACGTATTTCTTGAACGGCACATTTACCGGGGACAAGACCTACTGCAATAACCGTATGAAGGTCAAGTATAATCCGAACGCACCGCAGCCGCAAAGATGGCTGCATTTTTTATCCGATCTGCTTGTGCCGGAGGACATTCCCACTTTGCAGGAGTATTTGGGGTACTGCCTTATCCCCTCAACCAAAGGTCAGAAGATGCTCATGCTCATCGGCAAGGGTGGCGAGGGTAAGAGCCGTATAGGGCTTGTGATGCGCTCCATCCTTGGCGACAGCATGAACACCACAAGCATCCAGAAAATCGAAAACAACCGTTTCAGCCGAGCCGATCTGGAAAACAAGCTGCTGATGGTGGACGATGATATGGATATGAGCGCACTTCCCAAAACCAACTATATCAAATCCATCGTTACAGCCGAGTGCAAGATGGATTTAGAGCGAAAGGGCATACAGAGCTATCAGAGCCAACTGTATGCCCGTTTTTTATGCTTCGGCAACGGTGCGCTGACCGCCCTGCATGATCAATCAGACGGATTCTTTCGCCGCCAGATCGTGCTAACCACCAAGGACAGACCCGCTGACCGTACCGACGATCCTTTCCTCGTGGAAAAGCTCATGTCCGAGATGGAGGGCATCTTCCTATGGTGCTTGGAGGGGCTACACAGACTGCTTGCAAACAATTATCAGTTCACTATCAGCGGACAAGCCATTGAGAACGTGGAGACCGTTAAGCGCAGCAGCAACAATGTCATTGAATTTCTGCAATCGGAGGGGTATATCCGCTTCAAGGCAGATGCAGAAGCAAGCTCCAAGGTACTCTATGAAGCATACAAGCTGTGGTGTGAGGACAATGTACGAAAACCCATGTCGGCAAACAGACTCAGTTCCGAGCTTGCACAGAATGAGCACCTTTACAATGTGGAAGCCACCAACAATATCTATGCCGGAGGAAAGCGGGTGCGTGGATTTGTGGGTATCGAGGTACTGGCAAAGTCCTCTTTTCTGAAATGGTGAGCGAAGTGAAAAAGTGCTGTACGTACCGTACAGTACGTACGGCACTTTTGAAGTCCACCGTTAATATTAGCATTGAAAATGAGGGTAAAAATCAATGCTCTAAATCAAGCCTTGTGCAATCCGTGAAGACTTACACCGCAGAAAGTATCAAAATCATTATTCGGTGATTTACTGAGCAGTAAAGCCAGTTCACGGAATTATGGTGTTTCTTCCGTTTTCGTCTGCTCTCCCACAAAACAGTAAACCCGATAGGGTGCTGTTATGAACAGGACTACGCAGAGCGAAATCTGAGAGGAAAACGCCATTATCAAAATCAACACTTGTCGGTGAGGACAGTTCACCGCACAGAAAATCAATATCACGAATTTATGGAGGAATTTTTGTATGAAATCGAATTTGAGAAATGAAATCAAGTCGTACATTGTACGGCAGGGCATGACCATGCAGGAGGTCGTTGACCTTTTGGCGGATGAGTACGGATGGAGCGACAGCGTTTCCAATCTATCCAACAAGCTCCAGCGTGAATCGCTCCGCTATACCGAAGCGGTACAGCTTGCCGATGTGCTGGGCTTTGAAATTGTATGGAGAAAGAGGGGTGATCGCTGATGGCAGCACCGCAGTATGCAATTTTGCGATTTGCCAAGTACAAGGGACCGGAAATCAGCGGCATTGAAGCCCATAACGAGCGCACCAAAGAGAAATACGCAAGTAATCCCGACATTGACTCTACCCGTACCCACCTCAATTTCCACCTTATCAAGCCGGAACGCAAGTACAGGGCTGAATCCGAAAAGCAGATTGCAGAAGCCGGATGCCGCACACGCTCTGACAGCGTTCGTGTGGTGGAAGCTCTGATTACTGCAACGCCGGAGTTCTTCAAGGGTAAGAAACGGGCTGAAATCCGTGAGTTTTTCAATGAAGCGTTGGAGTTCATCAAGCAGAATCAAGCTCCCGAAACGATCATATCTGCTGTGGTGCATCTGGACGAGAAATCGCCCCATATGCACCTTTGTTTTGTCCCGCTGACGGAGGACAAAAGGCTATGCGCCAAGGAGATTTTGGGGAACAAAAAGAAGCTGACCCAGTGGCAGGACAAATATTGGGAACACATGGTAAAGAAATATCCCGATCTGGAACGTGGCGAAAGTGCCAGTGAGACCGGGCGTGACCATATCCCCACAAGGGTATTTAAGCAGATGGCTCGTCTGAACAAGCAGAAAGAAAAGCTGGACGCCATGCTCTCCGATGTGAAGTTTACCAACTACAAAGACAGGACGGCACAGGTCATGGATTTTCTTGATAAGTATATTCCCGATGTTGCCGCCATGGAAACGCAGATGAAGAAATATCAGAAGTGTTTTACCACCGCAGAATCGGAGAAAAAGGTACTCAAAAAGAAAAACGATGATCTGACCGCTGCTCTGGAAAAGAGCCAGCAGCAGAGTACGCTGAAAAAGCTGCAGGAAGCCAAGCTGCAACAGGATTATGCGGATGCCTGTGCCATTCTTGACCGCATCCCGCCGGAGATCATCCGTGAGTACACAAACCGCAGCACGAAAAAACAGGAGGTACGCCATTATAGATAATCGAAAAAAGGATGAATGGAGCGGCTTTGCCGATTTACTTGCCAACTTAATAGAGAAATATGCGGCGGTTCTGGATATTGAAAATCTTCCGGAACCGCCGATTTGTTTGGACAGCAGCGAAAAGATAATTGTAAACAAATCCAAACATTTTGCGGAATCTATTGAAAAAGAGGACATTACGTGATATAATGTACGTGTGATGAGTGTCCAAACCTACTCTGAGCGTGATTTCGGAGTAGGGGTTACATAACGGTGCTGCATACGGCGGCACGAATGAGGATGACGATATGAAAAAAGACAAGATAAAAGTATATATTTACACGAGAGTATCCACCACGATACAGGTGGATGGATACTCTCTGGATGCTCAGAAAGCCAGAATGAAAGCATTTGCCGAGTACAATGACTATGAAATTGTCGGTGAGTATGAGGATGCCGGTAAATCCGGTAAGTCCATCGAGGGCAGATTAGAGTTCAACCGCATGATGGAGGACATCAAATCCGGCAAGGACGGTGTTTCCTATGTGCTGGTGTTCAAGCTCTCCCGTTTCGGCAGAAATGCGGCAGATGTGCTGTCCACCTTGCAGGTCATGCAGGATTTTGGTGTCAATCTGATCTGTGTGGAGGATGGCATTGATTCATCTAAGGATGCAGGTAAGCTGATGATCTCCGTTCTCTCAGCGGTTGCCGAGATCGAGCGTGAGAATATCCGTGTTCAGACGATGGAGGGCAGAATCCAGAAAGCCCGTGAGGGTAAATGGAACGGTGGCTTTGCTCCTTACGGATATACCCTTGAAAAAGGCAAGTTGTTCGTCAATGAGGAAGAAGCCGAAGCAATCCGCATCATCTTTGACAAGTACGTGCATACCGACATGGGCGCAAACGGTCTTTCCCGATACCTTGCCAATCATGGCATCGGGAAAATCCAACGGCAGAACGGCAAGAATCCCTTGTTTGATGCGGCTCTTATCCGCAGGATATTGAAAAATCCTGTGTACTGCGGCAAAATAGCCTATGGCAGACGCAGAACGGAAAAGGTGCATGGTACACGAAACGATTATCGTCTTGTGGAGCAGGACAATTACCTGTTGGTCGATGGTTTGCACGAAGCTCTTGTTTCCGAAGAACTCTGGCATGATGCACAGGTGAAATTGGTTGCCCAGGCAAAGAAGTACGAAAAGGTCAACCACGGTAAGGATAACAAAGTGCATCTGCTGACAGGCTTGCTCAAATGTCCGATCTGCGGCGCAGGAATGTACGGCAACAAGAGCGTCAAGCACAAGGCAGACGGTACGAAATACAAGGATTTCTACTACTATGGCTGCAAGCACCGCACCATGACCCGTGGACATAAATGCGATTATAAGAAGCAAATCCATGAGGAACTGCTGGAAACTGCCGTAGCAGAGGTTATCACCAAGTTAGTCAGCAATCCGAAGTTTGCCGCCTTGATGCAGCAGAAAATCAGCATGAAAGTGGATACCTCCGCTATTGAGCAAGAGATTGCAAACTACGAAAAACAGCTTCGTCAGAGCTATTCCATCAAGTCCCGATTGATAGAAGAAATTGATACCCTTGACCCCGATGATAAACATTACATCAAACGCAAGGCAGACCTTGATGATCGCCTTTACAAGATGTATGATAAAATCGAGGATACGGAGTCTCTTCTGATTGAAGCAAGAGCAAAGAAAACGGCAATCGAAGCTGAAAAGCTGACTGCCGATAATATCTACAAAGTATTGATTTACTTTGATAAGCTGTACGCCGTGATGGATGATGCGGAACGCCGGCAGCTTATGGAGTCGCTGATCTCCGAAATCCATATCTTTGAGGAACGGAAGCCGAACGGACAGTGGCTGAAATCCATCAAATTCAAGCTGCCGATCATAGAGGAAGATATGGAAATAAGTTTGGACAACGATACACAAGATGAGTGCGTCGTGCTGATGCAGCGCCTCCGGGCCGATTAAATCTGTTACAGGAAAGGAAAGAAACTTCAATGAAATTAGAAACTCTTCAGAGCATCCGCGAACGCAGAAGCATCCGCGCCTAT
>Ga0129317_1001449_pt1 | contig 17345 bp, 14 predicted proteins | sample Cm1ome_FD_94430 | JGI IMG/M metagenome (GOLD analysis project Ga0129317, IMG submission 94430) | Eastern black-and-white colobus group fecal microbial communities from Wisconsin, USA - Cm1105 metagenome | ecosystem: Host-associated > Mammals > Digestive system > Large intestine > Fecal | place... | reverse complement strand
TGAAGAAATAAGGAATAATAAAACTAGAAGAAAGAAAGTTGATAAACCAATCATCTCTAGCGATATCAAAAATGAAATAAATGAAGTGTTAGTGAATTACCATAATGAAACACTGGTGATAACATATTTTGATAATGGAGAAATCAAACAAGTTGAAACAAAAATTAAGAAGATAGATTGCAACAATAAAAGCATTAAAATTGATAACAATAAAATAATCAAAATTAGTAGTATTATCCGTTTGGAACCAACTCTGGTTCTATTATAAAAATGAAATCTTTTCTAACTTATATTAGATAGCCCAGTTACCGTGAACAAATATTGGAATTTCTTTTCCATTTTGATCGATACCAGTAATTGATAATTCTCTAGTTCCAATCATAAAATCAACATGAATAATTGAATCGTTTATACCTCGAAGTTTAGCTTCTTCATTAGTGAGTTTATCACCATCAGGCAAGCATTCTTTAAAGCCCATGCCAAGCGCTAGATGGCAGGCGGCATTTTCGTCGAATAAAGTGTTGTAAAAGAGAATGTTAGATTCACGAATTGGGGAGTCATAAGGCACTAAAGCAACTTCCCCTAACATTGAAGCACCTTCATCCATTTTAACCATTCCTTCAAGTATTTTTTGACCTTTTCTTGCTTTAACGCTAACTACTTTCCCGTCTTTAAATTCAATAGAAAAGTCTTCGATTAGTTCGCCATTATAGGAAAGGGGTTTACTGGCAACAACAATTCCTTCACAAGACCCTGCTTTTGGAGAAGTAAAAACCTCTTCAGAAGGCATGTTGGGGTTATATGTTTTACCAAGGTTGGTCTTTTCAATTCCTCCACCCCAATTGATTCCTTCAATTAAATCAACTCTAAAATCAGTGCCAAGTTCTGATTTATAAACAAGCGTTTTTAAATTGAGATTCTGTAATTTTCGTCTTTGATTTACAAGGAATTCGTTATGTTTTCTCCAATTATCCACTGGATCATTGCCATCCACTCTTGAGGTGAAGAGTATCGCTTCCCAGAGTTTATTAACAGCTTCTTCTTCACTTAAACCTTTAAAAACTTTCTTCGCCCAATTAACACTTGGAACTGCGACAATGCACCACTTATGCTTACCATCTATGGCATTTCTAAAAGGTTTAATTTTCATCCCAACTTTGATATTTGATTTAATGATTTTATTTTGATTGATGCCTTTAAAAGCATCAGGGTCTTCTGAAATGATATGAATTCTAGTTGGGCACTTCTTAGCCATGTACTTATATTTTGCTAAAGAATAACTCGCCACTTTGCTCAGTTCAGAGACAGTTTGATATTTATAATTCAATCGACTTATTTCATCATTAGAAAAGTTAACCAAAACTTTTTTAGCTCCAAGTTTATAACATTCTTCAACGACTAGTTTGACAAAGTGAGGTTGATCGGTTTGAGCATAGATCCAAACCTCTTCTCCTTTTTCAACATTTGCGCCCATTACTGCGGTTAATCTAGCGTAATCTTTTAGTAATTTTTCGTTCATAATAATCATCCTTTTCTTTTAGTTATTTTACACCATGTTTATTTTTGTTAAATCTTATTTAATCGTCAGTTTTAAAAATGTATAGTATTAGTAGTGAAAGGAAGAAAATTATATGAAAAAATTCTTTGGAAATAATAAATGGATGCAAATTGTTGCAGGCACTTTAATGCTTGTTGTTGGCATCATCGTTGTCATTTTAGCCACGACAAATATCGGAACACTTGATTCCTCACTCAGCATTTTAGTGGCTATCGCTTTATTTATCATCGGTGGTCTATACATCTTCATTAGCATTTTACTCTACCCAACTGATTTCTTTTCTTCATCCTTAGTTTACGCCTCAATTTGTATTGCTTTAGGTGTGAGCTTATGTGTGAATAGATCTTCATTAGGTGAGTTCATAATTATTCTTTTTGGTGTCCTCTTCATCGCTTATGGTGGAATTGAACTATTAAAGGGAATAATGCTAATTGCTACAAAGAAAAAGAAAGCTGGTCTTATCACTTCATTTTTTGTGATTGGTGCAATTTCTCTAGCCGCGGGTATTCTAGTAATATGTTGTAAAGATGTTGGTAACACCTTCAAGATGATTATCTACATCGCCTTAGGAGTTATTATTGCGGTCTTTGGATTATTAAATCTCGCCTATGGTATCTATGGATTAAAAGGAAGTAGAACTTCTTCACCATCGGAGACAACCGCAGTGGTCAAAACCAAGAAGAAAAAGAATCATAAAAAGAACGATTCAAAAAACGAAATTCAAGTTATCGATAACGAATAGTTTGATTGATTACAAATTAAAGGAGCCACTCAACTGGCTCCTTTAATTATTTCTAAAATAAAACTCAAAATTATGAATTAAAAATATTAATTAAGACAGCGATAAGGAAGAAGATAATCGCACAGCATAATGTAAGAATAGAAACAACTCTTTCTGCGCCTCTTTCCTTAGTCTTCACAAAGACGTTTAATCCACCACCGGTAATTGCACCAGAAGCACCTTCTGATTTTCCACCTTGAAGTAATGTTAAGACGATAATAATAATTCCAACTACTAGTAATAACCAGTCATACCATTGAAGCATAGATATTCCTCCTCTAGATATTGCCTATTTATAATAAATAAAACTCAAAAATATCTCAATTAATATTTGAATAAACAAATATAAATATATCGTTATTCAGGGAAAATTTCCCAAATCTAATATAATCTCCATAAGAGAGGTTTAAAATCAGAAAGGTCATTTAAAAGAATGGGCATTAACAAGAAATTATTTCAGCAAACATTGTTTAGATGAAGAAGGCAACAAGACTTTTTATAAATCAATTTATATGAATAAAGAAATTAAAGTTAATACAGATACTCCACTTGAAAAAAATAAAACAAACAAAGAGTGGAGAATTGTTGTTACATATTCTTCAAAATACGTAGAATACCAAAAAATGCTTAGAGATAATCAAATAAAAATGACAAAAATTTGATATTTGTATTCCTTATGATCAGATAATTGTCCGATGTTTGAAATTAAATATGCACTTTTGGATGGACATTCAGTTCTTCAAGAATTGCTTCTTTATAATAAGTATGAAACATATACTGAAGCAGAATCATTTATGGATAGAATAATAAATAAGATAGAAGCATCAAATGATGAATTATTTCTTAAAGTGAGTTAATTGTTTAAAAAATGAAAACCTGGAATCATAAATGGTTTAGCATGAAATCAAACGGGTAAGAGATTTAGTAACGCTATTGAGGAATGTAACAACTCACATATACAAAGAATAATTGACGTTGCTTATGGCTATCAAATTTCAATAAATTTAGATCTAGAATAATGCTGATTTTAACATATAAGAAAAAAAAGAGTGATGTATCTACTAAAATACACCACTCTAGAGTTCATAGATTTAAGGGTAATTTTGAGTTATTCCACTCTATTCTACCCTAGAATTCAAAGACCTGTGATTTTTACTTCCACTGAACATAGAAACTTATGTCCTTAACAGTGCCTTCGGCTGTTTTTGTTATTTTGAGAACAAGTGTATATGTTCCATCTTCAGAAATTGTAAATGTGTTAACACCCACTGTTGGAATTGTTTCTCCAGTTGTTATGTTAGTAACTGCGTAAGCACCATCTCCATAATATCCACCAGCAAAATCACTTGGATAGATATAGAATGTTGTTGATTTTGTTATGCTTACAGTTAACTCAAGATATCTGCATTCACCAATGTTTAATGCCTTTTTTGAACTTGATTCGGTCATATTGCCTGTTGATGATGTTGACATTTCAAGCACTTCATAATCTACTTTTGTAAAGGTTGTGTTAATAAGTGTTGTTTCTGCAAATTCCCGTGTAAAACCTTGTATTGGGAATTTAATGTCTACTAATTCTCCTTCAAGCGCAATGCCTGAACATGGTTCCGAACCGCTACCACCTTTGTTAAGTTCAACATCAGTAACCTTCAAAGGAACATCAACTCCTTCGCAGATCAAATAGTCACCAATTTGCAAGGTTCCACTTGTAACTGTGAGCTTTTTGATAATTACATATGGTGAGGATACAAAATCTATCCAGCTAACATTGTATTTGGTTTGATCAACTCCGGTGACAACTGGTGTTTCATTAACATAAATAATAATTTTGACATAATCGTTTGGTTTATTGTTAAATGTTGGAATTGGCTTGAAGTTTGTGTCATTAAATTGTAAACCTTCAAATTCGCCGTTTGTTTTAACAATAGTAAATCTTCCTTGGTTTTTGTATTTTTCGCCATATGCACGAAGAGTGAGTGTTACATTTGATGGAAGATCAGCATCAGTAACCTCGTATGTTTTCAACGTTATATAATTATTAGAAGTTGTTTGCTTTTCTAATTTGAAAAAAGTGTTTACAGGAACTTCAAGTTGATTGATTACATAATCTGTTTTTGCAATTTCGCCTTTAAGATAAGTAGCATTTCCTCTGCAGTAAATTCTTACTTCATAAGTTCCTGCATTTGTAGGAGCTGTTGTGGTATAAGTGCTATCGTTTGCACCTTTTACTTTGTATTGAATTTCGCAAAGCGCTTTAATATTTTCATCGACTGTGTAATCACTTGAAGCAATAGCTTGTGGTCTTGCATTATATGTTTTCGCTGAAAGTGTGTTAAATGAACCTTTTCCAGTCAAACTTCTTACATAGCCACAGTCGTTACAATCAACATCATTTTCATCTGTATATGTGTGTGCAATTTTAGTTTCTGTTATCGTTGTATGTTTTTCTTCACCACAATTGGTTTGACGTTTGTGAGTAAGTTCATCTTCTGGTGTATATACCCAAGTATGTGCTTGCTCATTTCTTTTTAATGGTGTGTCGTGTTCGCAAGTTGTTTCTTCCCAATGTTTAGTGTCGTCATACTTCCATGCCCAAGAATGGATATCAGCGCCAGAACCTTCGACTGTTCTGTCTTTTTTATATTGACAGACTGAGCAAGTGCCTGTTTCAACCTTATCGGTGTGGACACCAGCAGGGGTCTTTTCAACCCAAACAAAATCGTGATCAGCTAAGTCGCTTTTTTCTTCGCATTTTTTGTTTGTGCAAGCATGCCAGTGCTGTGTCTCTGAATAGGACCACTCACTACTGAATGAATGTTGGTGTTTGCTGCAAGCGGTCATCATAGACATTGCTGCAGCAATTGAGCAGACTGCTAAAATGAAAGTCAAATTAGATTTTTTCTTTGTCATATTTTTCTCCTTTATATTTTTTTAAATAGAAGAAGATCAATCAATCTTCTATTTCACATTTTTATTTTGTCATATGAAAGGATAATACAAAAGTATATATTTATTCTTATCAAAAAAATTCTTTTAAAAACATGAGAAGAAAAAATATATACCACCGATGAATCATCCTTGGAGATATTCTAATTATGATAAATTCCAACAAGCGTTTAAAACTAATGGAAAAATTAATGTTTAAGTTTGTAATTTATTTAGGACATTTTTCCTGAATAACAACATTGATATTTGATTAAACAAATATAAATACCACTAATTTTTATTAATTCTCCCTCTCAGTTCGATGATGATATCACGTAATTCGGCAGCGCGTTCAAAGTCGTATTCACTTGCCGCCTTTTTCATCTGCTTTTCCAAATCTTTTATTTTTAAATTAATTTCGCTACGACTAGATTTTTTAGAGAGACTAATCGTATTAGATATTTCATCATCAAGATTTTTAATCGGTGGCCTAATTTCCTTTTTAATCGTCGTTGGGATGATTCCGTTTTCCTCGTTATACTTATTTTGAATTTCTCTTCTTCGAGAAGTTTCTTCAATACATTCTCTCATCGAATCGGTGACATTATCAGCGTACATTATGACTTTACCTTCTGCATTTCTTGCCGCTCTTCCAGTCACCTGAATTAAAGATCTGCTGCTCCTTAAAAAGCCTTCTTTATCAGCATCAAGAATGCAGATTAAACTTACTTCTGGGATATCTAAACCTTCTCTTAAAAGATTAATACCAACTAAAACGTCATATTTTCCTTTTCTTAATTGATAGATAACTTCGCTTCTTTCAAGAGTTTTGATCTCGTGATGGAGATAAATTACTTTAATATCATGTTCTTTTAAATAGGATGTTAAATCCTCCGCCATTTTGATAGTTAAAGTAACAATCATCGTTCTTTCATTTTTAGCATTTCTAATTTTAATTTCGTTTAAAATATCATCAATTTGTCCTAATGTTTTCCTTACTTCAATAACAGGATCTAATAAACCAGTAGGACGAATGATTTGTTCCACAACTTTGCTATCGGTATGCTCAAGTTCATAATCTCCCGGAGTAGCGCTCGTACAGATAGTTTGACCAATTAAAGAAATGAATTCATCAAAATTCAAAGGCCTATTATCAAGTGCAGAAGGAAGTCTAAACCCATACTCCACAAGAGTGGTTTTACGCGCTCTATCTCCGTTATACATTCCTTTTATCTGTGGCAAGGTGACATGTGATTCATCGATAAATAAAAGGAAATCTTTGGGAAAATAATCAATCAAACAGAATGGTCTTTCTCCTGCTTTTCTTTTATCAATGTGCCTAGAATAATTTTCAATTCCAGGGCACATTCCGAATTCAAGCATACTTTCAATATCTTGATTCGTACGCATAGATAATCTTTCCGCTTCTAGTAATTTGCCTTCGAAATTAAAGTATTCTAGTCTCTCCTTTAATTCTTGCTTAATAGTCTCACAAGCTTCCTTAATTCTTTCGTGAGTGGAAGCGTGATCATAAGCAGGAAAGATTGGGTAAGTATGATAGGTGTGCTTAACTTCACCAGTTAAAGAATTAACAAGCGAAATTGTTTCGATAACATCACCAAATGTATCAATTCTGATCACTTCACCTTCTTCAAGATGAGGTGGAACAATTTCAATAATATCTCCTCTCACTCTAAAACTTCCTAATGGAGCATCTAAAGTGTTTCTTTTATACTGAGCATCAACTAATTTTTTAAAGAGTGCCTTACGATCTATTTCTTCTCCAACTCGAATATTAAAAAGAAGATTTTTGTATTCATCAGGATCGGTCAAACCATAGATTGAAGCTACAGAAGCAACAACAATAGTGTCCCTTCTTTCGAGCACTGAATTGATCGCTGAAGTTCTCATCATTTCGATCTCTTCATTCATCACTGCATTTTTGTCAATATATGTATCACTTGAAGGAATGTAAGCTTCTGGTTGATAAAAATCAAAATTAGAGACAAAATACTCCACTCGATTATGAGGAAATAATTCCTTAAATTCCGAATAAAGTTGACCTGCTAAAACTTTATTATGAACTAGAATTAAAGTTGGCTTTTGGACTCGTTCAATGATGTTAGCCATCGTAAAAGTTTTACCAGTTCCAGTTGCTCCTAAAAGCACTTGAAACTTCTTATTTTTATTAATTCCATTTGCCAACTCTTCAATAGCTTTAGGCTGATCTCCAGTTGGTTTAAAAGGAGAAACAATTTTAAAAGGATGAGAGTTATCAACCATTACGTTTTTTATTCCTTTTTGCTTTATTCTCCGCAAAACCCTCACCAAATACTGCATTTGTTCTTGTTAGAGTCATAAAAGCAGATGGATCAATAGAGGCTACATAATCCCTTAATTTCTCATATTGCATCTTAGGAACAACGATTCTTAAAATGGGTCTATCTTCTCCTTTGTATCCCCCTTTAGCGGCAATCAAGGTCGCCCCTCTAAGAAGGACATCTTGAGCATAAGCGGATATCTCTTCATAATGTGATGAAATAATATCAATTTGATAGGAAGTCATCATATTGTTGTAAAGCAAATCAATGACTAACGCTGAGAAGAAGGCGGAGAGAATTCCACATAATGAAATAACAAAATATTGTGGGTCTTCAATTACTCCAAAAATCATACCGATAACGATAATAAGTCCATCAATTAAAAATGAACCAACAGAGGCTTTGATGCGAAGATACTTTTCACCCATAAAAGCGAGGATATCAACTCCACCTGTTGAGCCTCCTCCTAGGAAGGCTAAGGCAACCCCTAATCCGGTAAAAGCACCACCGAACAACGAACAAAGGATTAAACTAGAATAATTTAAACTTCCATCTGTAGTGGTTGGAGCAACAATATCAGCAAGATTACCAAATGCTTTTATTCGATAACAAAGTGTTAAAAATAATGGATATAAGATTGAAGCCGCTAAAGTCTTATAAGCGAATTCTTTTGATAGACAAATTCTAGAAAATATCCAGAGCAAAGCGGTTAAAATCCAAACGACAATATCGATAATTTCGTATCCAGGAAAGAAACGTTGAATAATAATGGCGATACCACTTAATCCACCAGCAACTATATTTTGTTTTGTATAAAATACAACTGTAGCAAAGGCTAAACTAAAACAACCTAAGGATATTAAGACAATGTGAAAAAGAAATAATAGCCAATCTTTCTTTGTTTTGCTTTTAAACCAATCTTTAATTGATCGGAAATATGATGAAAGTTTATTTGCCATTTTCTTTAGCCTCCTTTTGTAAGTAAGCGTAGATGAAACCATCAATATTACCATTCATAACACTAGTAACATCTGTTTCTTCATAGTTAGTTCGATTATCTTTAACAAGGGTGTAAGGACAAAAGACATAGGAACGAATTTGACTTCCCCATTCAATATTTTTCTTTTCTCCCACTATTTGGTTAACAGCGTTTTGCCTCTTTTCAGTTTCTAAAAGAAAGAGCTTAGATTTTAGCATGCTTAACGCAGTTTCTTTATTGAGCAACTGACTTCTTTCAATTTGACATGAAACAACTATTCCAGTAGGCAAGTGAGTAATCCTAACCGCTGTCTCAACTTTATTGACATTCTGTCCGCCTGCTCCACCACTTCTATAAGTATCAATTTTTAAATCGGAGTCATTTAAAACAATGTTAATACTATCACTTTTGAATTCTGGAATAACGTTGACTGATGCAAAAGAAGTGTGCCTTCTTTTATTTGAATCAAAAGGAGATATTCTCACCAAACGATGAACTCCTTTTTCACTTTTTAATAATCCATACGCATTCTTACCACTTATCTTTAGAGTGACTGATTTAATTCCAGCTTCTTCACCAGGTTCAAAAGAAATAAGACTCATTTTAAAATGATTTCTTTCAGCGTATAAAACATACATCCTATATAACATATCAGCCCAATCTTGAGCTTCAGTCCCACCCGCTCCGGGATGAATTTCAATTATCGCATTTAGATTATCAAATTCACCGGAAAATAAGATTTCAACTTCAAACGTTTTTACATCATTTTTAAGTGATGTAATTGAACTAGTTATATCATCAAGAATAGATTCATCATTTAAACTTAATAATTCATCAATATCATTATAAGTAGTTGAGATTGAGTTGAATTTTTCTAAAATATTACGCGAATAATTTAATTTTGAAATTATCTCTAATGCACTTGAAGAATCATTCCAAAAATCAGGTTTTTCACTTTCCTTAGTTAAAGTAGTTACTTCGTTATTTAACTTATCGAAGTCAAAGAGAAGACCCGAGTTGATGGATTCTCTCACCAACTGCACATAATTCTTGTTTTAAAAGTACTACGTCCTTCATTATTATTCATCCTTATTAAGGGGGTTATTTACTTCTTCATTAGATTCGTTATCTAAATGATTTTGGCCTTCTTCTGGTTTAATCTCTACTTTAACATTAACTAGTGATAAAACAGCATCCACTGACGCTAATTCAAGGCACTCCCTAAACATACGATAACCTTCATTAACATAATCTTGCAATGGGTTAACATTGGCGTAACTTCTTAGATGAATACCATCTCTAAGTCTTGCCATAGCGTCAATATGTTTTGTCCAGTTCTGATCAATTGTTCTTAAAATAATAGAACGTTCGACATGATCAGCTGCTTCGCTTGGCCATAATTTTTTGTTCTTTTGATATCTTTCAAAAATTAAATCTGAAACATCTTTCGCACAATCTTCGACAGGACATTCATTATAAAGATTCGCAACAATTGTTCCATTCTCTAAGAATCTTGGTTCTAATTGTTTAACTAATAATGGTCCTGAAATCAAATCATCATGAGAATCAACTGGAATTGCTTTCTTGCAAAGGAATGTTCCGGTTGTTTCAAATATTTCATCAACGATATCACTGATGTTTTGTCCTTCAATAATCTTATCTCGTTTGTTATAAACAATTTGTCTTTGTTTAGCCAAAACATCATCGTATTCGAGAAGTGATTTACGAATATCGAAGTTCTGTCCTTCGATTCTTTTTTGAGCACTTGTTATAACATTGGTGACAAGTTTTGCTTCAAGAGCTTCTTCTCCACAGTTTTTTTCGATGAAGTTTCTAATTCCATCCGCGGCAAATCTAATTAACAAGGTATCATCAAAGGATACGTAGAATCTTGAAAACCCAGGATCTCCTTGACGTCCACTTCTGCCTCTTAACTGATTATCAATACGTCTTGATTCGTGTCTTTCAGTTCCAAAAACACACAACCCACCAAGCGCTCTAACTTCATCATTAATTTTGATATCGGTTCCACGTCCCGCCATATTGGTAGCTAGTGTAATAGCGCCTTTTTGTCCTGCTCTAGCAATGATTTCTGCTTCTCGAGCGTGGTTTTTAGCATTTAACATCTCATGAGGTAATCCACTAGCGGTCAATAAGGCTGAAATTTCTTCAGAAGATTCAACTGAAACCGTACCAATTAGAATTGGTTGACCTTTTTCATGTCTTTCTTTTACTTCTTTTACAAGAGCGGCTAATTTTGGTCCTTTATGGGCGTAGACATAGTCTAAAGCATCAACACGAATGACCGGTTTATTAGTGGGAACACAAACAACTCGCATGTTATAGATTTTTCTAAATTCTTCTTCTTCCGTTTTAGCGGTACCAGTCATACCTGCCATTTTCTTATAGAGTCTAAAGAAGTTTTGATAGGTAATTGTTGCCATCGTAATAGTTTCTTGTTTGATGGTGACATTTTCTTTAGCTTGAACAGCTTGGTGAAGACCATCACTCCATTCTCTACCCGGAAGAACACGGCCCGTGAATTGATCGATGATTTGAACTTGACCTTCGTTGTCCACTAAATAGTCGACATCTCTACTCATGATATAGTTTGCTTTTAGAGCATTATGAATTCTATGAACTAAATCAGCGTATTCTGGATCATATAAGTTCTTAATTCCAAACATTCTTTCAGCTTTTGCGTTTCCTTTATCAGTTAAATTAACAGTTTTCTCCTTAACATCGATAACATAGTCGACTTCCTTTTTCAGTGTCTTAACAAAACGATCGGCAACAGTGTATTGAGATGCTGATGCTTTAGCACCACCGGAAATAATTAAAGGGGTGCGTGATTCATCGATTAAAATTGAATCTGCTTCATCAATTAAGCAGAATGACAAACCTCTTAATACTCGATGCTGAAGATCCACAGCCATATTATCTCTTAGGTAATCAAAACCTAATTCTGAGTTAGTGGTATAGGTGATATCACAGAGATATGCTTCCTTCTTTTCAGTAGTGGTTTTACTGCGTAAATTTACTCCAACAGTAAGACCTAAGAAGCGATATATTTGCCCCATCCAATCAGCATCACGTTGGGAAAGGTATTCGTTAACAGTAACAACATGAACACCATTTCCAGCCAGAGCATTTAGGTAGACCGCCATCGTGGCAGTAAGTGTTTTACCTTCACCAGTTTTCATCTCAGCGACATCGCCAGCATGTAAAACTAGTGAACCAATAATTTGAACTTTATATGGGAATTCTCCAAGCGTTCTTCTCGCCGCTTCACGAGCGACTGCGAAAGCTTCAATTTTAATATCATCAAGTGTTTTTCCATTAGCAAGCAAATCTTTAAAATATTGAGTTTTGCCTCTTAATTCTTCATCGCTTAAAGCGGCCATAGTTTGTTCTAAAGCCATGACTTTATTTGCTTCTTTTTCATATTTTTTTAATGCTCGTTTATCAAAGAATCCCATTTAATTCACCAAACACAAAGCGTGCCTTTCTAAACAAAAAATGTCATTGACATTTGCCCTATTAATATATCATTTCAGCATTTTCTAGTCTAATACTAAATTAATTAGTATCCCATTTGTCCCTATAGGAAGTCATAGATATGACAACTACTTTAATTTTCTTGGGATGATACTTTTGAACTAATTCAATCGCCGTTTTAATAGTATTTCCAGTTGTAAAAACATCATCAACTATACATACATTCTTCCCTTCAAGTGATTCGCCGTTTTTAATTGCTAATACATTTTTAATGTTCTTCCTTTGATTAAAATGCATGCTGGATTGTTTATAATCCTTTGTTTTATATAAAATAAATGACATTGTTAACCCCAAATGTTTAAAAATTTCGATCACATGATTGAAACCTCTTTTCTCATCTTCAACGTAGTATGAAGGAATGGGCAATAATTCGTATCCACGAAGATAAAGTTTAATTCCACTTTTAATTCGGTTTAAAAATAAAGAGCTAATTTCAATATCGTAGCAACCCTTCAATTGAAATAAATATGATTTGATGGTCTCATCATACTCATAGATAGAGAGGAGTTTAACATCACCAATCTTCCTCGTGATAAATTTAGGTTTTAATTTATTAGAGCATTCAAAACAATATAACGAATCATCGTTAAATAATGAGTAGAAAGATTCGTCCATGAATTCTTTAAAACATTCCTTGCAAATCTTTGTTGGCGATTTCAATTTGTTCAACACATTTTTTAATATCATCGGTATCCTCTTCGCTTAAAAATATGACTCGTCCTTCTGGAGCATTCATCTTTCTACCAACCCGACCAGAAATTTGAATCAAAGAATGGTAATCATATATATGATGATTCGCTAAATAGACAATGACCTGTAAATCAGAAACAGTGACCCCTCTTTCTAAAACCGCGGTTGTAACTAGAAACATGATTTTCTTATTTCTAAAACTATTAATAATTTCGCTTCTATTTTTTCTTTTAGAATGGACAAAATTACCATTTTTAAAAATAGGACGAAGAAAGGAATAAACACTTTCACACATCTCAATTGTTGGGCAAAAAATAAACACTTGTTTCTTCTGTCTCTTAAAAAGAAAAAGAAATCTAATTAGTAGAAAATTCAGAAGTGGCTTATACGCTACAAAGACTTCAGGGTGAGGCAATGGATAACCATGAAACCGGTTATTTAAAGATAAGATTTCAAAACCATCTTGATTAAATTCTTTGAGAATCTCTTCTGATGGAGTAGCGCTCATCATAATGTAGTTCCCTCGTAGTGATTTATAGAAAAAAGTATTTAAAACCTCATTATTTTGATAAGGAAAGGCATCTATCTCATCAATTATTAAAAGATCAAAAAAGTTATTATAACGATAAAGTTGATGAGTGGTAAGGATGATTAAATCACCGTCTAGTTCCTCATGATGACCACCGTAAACAGCAACAACTTTGTTACTTCTAAAGAAGTTTTTAAACCTCTCAAATAATTCAATTGCTACATCTCTTCTTGGTATAGTAAAACCAACCTTATCACCGCATTGTAAAGCATACGAAATTACCTTTAAAACAATCTCGGTTTTTCCCGCTCCACAGACAGCATTAACTAAAGAATTAATTCCGTTTTGATAATTAGAAACTAATTTATTAGAAATAGAGATTTGTTCATTGGATAAAGAATATGAAATTGTGATTGGACTAACTTTAGGATAATGGTCTCTATTTAAAACTGTTTCACCTTTAAAAGAGATGCATTTTCGACAATAAATTTTCCCATTTCTATGTCCAAAGTATTTAGGGTCTTGCTTGCCACATATTAGACATTTAAATTTTTCTTCCATAAATCTAAATAGGAAGAAATCTTAATAGTTTATCAAAAGAGATGATATAAAGTGGCTTGAATATTAAAAATTAATGATTTTTATCTTCAATTTCTTTAATAAGATTAACTCGAGTTAGATGTCTCCCACCTTCAAAAGGTGTATTCAAAAAGATATTGATTCTTCTTTTAACATCATCTAAAGATGTAAACTTTTCTCCAAAAGAGATAACATTGCAGTTATTGTGCTGGCGCATAAGTGCTGTGACTTCATCGTTGTATCCTATTCCACATCTCACTCCATTTACCTTATTCGCTGCGATACAAATTCCTTCTCCACTTGTGCAGATGACAATTCCGTAATCAGCTTCACCAGAAGCAACTAGGTTAGCTACTCTTTCACCAAAAATCGGGTAATGGCAAGAGTCAAATGTATCTGTGCCGCAGTTAATCACTTGATATCCTTCTTGTTCAAGAAATGGAATAATTTCATTTTTATAGTTCAATCCACCATGATCAGAACTTATTGCAATTTTAAGCATAAATCATTCTCCTTTTATAACCTTATCAATCATTTCTAAGGTGATTGGGCCTTTTCTAATTATAATATAATTATCAGTGGTCATATCTAGTATAGTAGAAGGAACTCCTCCTTCTGCAGAACCATCAACAATATAATCTAATTTATCTTTGAATATATCTTTAGTTTCAATACTTGTCATCGCAGGTTTTTGCCCAGACTTATTCGCACTTGGAACTAGAAGTGGTTTTTTAACATATGATAGTAATTTTAAAACCATTTTATTAGAAGAAACTCTAACACCAATGATATCTCCACCATGGGTAACCCAGGAAGGGATATTCTTTTTAGCACGTAATAACAACGTAAGCGGTCCAGGCAGAAAAGTTTTTATAACCTTTTCAATATCTTTATTCAAATAGGCATAATTACCAATTTCTTCGATAGTGCCAAGCATTAAAGTATATGGTTTATCTTCTGGACGACACTTGATAATATTCAATTTTTGATAAGCTATTTCATCATCAAAAATAACACCCAATCCCATCACTGTTTCAGTTGGAAAAGCCACTACACCATGATTTAACAATTTTTGAGTGGCTTCTTTGAGTTGATTATCTAAACACTTATCGCTAATCATTTTAGTTCCTTTTCTTATTATAAAAAGAAATCGATCTTTATTGTATAAATCTTTCACGAAGATATAGGTATCGCTTTGAAAATACATATTGATTAGAATGGTGAGCAAATCTTTCATGTCTTCACCTATTTCAAAGCCTAAAATTGCCTCATTAGATAAAAACCGATCAACATTAGCGAAAACATCTTCGTAATACTTTGTGTTTGGAAGAGCAAGTAACGCAAGAGATGGTTCATATTTAATAACTTGCTCATCGATCGTTAAAACATTAGAGATATAAGGTGGATTACATATTAAAACATCAAAAGGTTGATACCTTACTAATGGCCGCCACATATCACCTTGTAATATGGAAATTTGTCCATTATAGATATCATTATTTTTTTGTGCTACTTCAAGTGCTTCTTTACTAATATCAGTGGCAAATATTTCCGCCTCAGGAAAATATTTTCTTAACGAGAAAGCAAGGACACCTGAGCCTGTACAAATATCACAAATTCTTATTGTTTTTAAATTTTTATAACGTTTTTGCACTAATTTTACTAATTCTAATACTAGTTGTTCACTCTCTTGTCTAGGTATCAAAACGTTTTTATTAACAAAATATTTTTGACCCAAGAAAAAAGAGTAACCTAAAACGTATTGATATGGTTCACCCATAATTATTCTTTCCATCATTGATGAAATTTTTTCTTCATTTTTAATAGGTTTATCAAAGTTTAAAAATAACTCAATTTCATTCGTTTTTTCTACTTCGCAAATGATAGAAATGATAATGTTTTTATTTAGGCACTTATTATTTAGATTTAGATAGTGAAAATAAAGTTTTCTTCTGCTAGGCATTATTTATCACCAGCAATTTTCATCGATTGATCGTAATGAATTAAAGCCTCAATTACTTCGTCCAATTCACCTTCCATAACTCTATCTAATTTCTGAATGGTAAAGTTAATTCGATGATCGGTAACTCTATTTTGAGGATAATTATAAGTACGGATTTTTTCTGATCTTTCACCAGTTCCAACTTTTAATTTTCTTTCATTACCAATTTCGGCCTGTTGTTTTTCAAGCAAAGTAGAATAAATCTTTGCTCTAAGCATTCTCATAGCAATTTCTCTATTTTGAATTTGAGATTTTTCAGTTTGACAGGCGACAACAATTCCAGTTGGAAGGTGAGTAATACGAACCGCTGATTCAGTCTTATTAACATTTTGTCCACCTGCGCCTTGAGAATGATAGGTATCAACTTGTAAATCATTAGGATTAATTTGAACATCAATTTCTTCGGCTTCTGGCATTACTAATACTGTTGCGGTTGAGGTATGAATTCTTCCAGAGGCTTCTGTTTTTGGAACTCTTTGAACGCGATGAGCTCCACTTTCAAATTTTAATTTGGAGTAGACTCCTTTCCCCTTGATTATGAAAGAAATGGTTGAAAAACCACCTGCTTCAGAGGGATTTTCATCGACAAGTTGGATTTTCCATCCTTGTCTTTCTGCGTAGCGGGTATACATTCTAAAAAGATCACCAGCGAAGATATTAGCCTCGTCTCCTCCAGCGGCACCTCTAATTTCTACAACAATGTTTTTATCATCATTAGGGTCTTTAGGAATTAACATCTGTCTAATGTTTTCAATTAAAGAATCCTGTTCTTTTTCTAAACGTTTAATTTCTTCTTTTGTTAATTCTACAAGTTCGGGGTCGTTTTCTTTTAACATCTCTTTTGCGTCATTTAGGTCGGATTCATTCTTTTTGAATTGTCTAAAAGCAATTACTTGTGGTTCTAAAAAGGCTCTCTCTTTGGAAATCTCACGAAAATGATTAACATCTTTCATGATGTTTTCATCGAGTAGTTCTTTTTCTATTTCCTCAAATCTAATCTCTGCGGTTTCAAGCCTTTTGAACATGCTGTCTTCCATAAAATAACCCCCTAAATTGCTTATGTATTGTATCACAAGAACATATATTGAAAAAGAAGGAAATCTCTTTTTAATATTTTATATTATGACTTTCAATAAGTGTTCGAATTTAATATAATTACCTCAGGTAGTTTTTATGGGATACAGAGCTTTATATAGAACATATCGTCCAGCAACATTTGATGAAGTTGCGGGACAACAACACATTGTTAAAACATTGAAGAATGCATTGCAAACTGGAAAAATTGCTCATGCTTATCTATTCGCTGGTCCAAGAGGAACAGGAAAAACATCAATGGCAAAATTATTTGCCAAGGCCTTGAACTGTGATGAAGGAATAGGTCATCAATGCAATAAATGCAAAAATTGCCTAGCAATTAATGAAG
>Ga0129317_1001447_pt1 | contig 17367 bp, 15 predicted proteins | sample Cm1ome_FD_94430 | JGI IMG/M metagenome (GOLD analysis project Ga0129317, IMG submission 94430) | Eastern black-and-white colobus group fecal microbial communities from Wisconsin, USA - Cm1105 metagenome | ecosystem: Host-associated > Mammals > Digestive system > Large intestine > Fecal | place... | reverse complement strand
GGCCAGGACGACTGGTAGCAAGGAATGATAACAATCCCCTTCGTCTTTCCCAAGGTAACTTCCCGAAGGGCCTCAAACCGGGAACTTAAATAAATAACTTACGTTAGCTTGCATGTCCTTTTGAAATTTCACTTGACAATATGCGGGGGGGGGTAAGCTGAAGCGTGGGTGGGGCTCTTTTTGTTCCACTACATTTTCAATGGAAGGGGTGACGTCCCCGAGGAGAAGAAATGAAAAAGTTTTTGTTGGCTCTTTTCGCCGTGCTTATGCTGTTTGCATTCGTAGGTTGCGACAAGGACAAGTCTGACGAGATGGCTCAGACCTTTGTGGATTTTACAGATACGTTTGGAGATGTGTTTTTGATTGGAAGACTCTTTAGAGAGGGTGAAGTCAATCTTTCAACCGAAGAGTATGACGCCACAGCAGAGAACAAAAACACTCTGACTCTTATTGTGGAGGATCTTCTTTGGAGCGAAGGGAGTAAGAAAGGTACTCTCCTCAAGGTCGAGCAAAATGAAGGGACGGCTGTTGTCAAGGAAGAATATGACAAGAAAACGAATACAAATAAAGTCTCTATTGTTGCGAATGGGATAATAGTGAGCATATCGTATTCCGATGAAGAAGGTCAGACTCAAGTTGCGAAGTTCAGTATGTCAGGAAACTATGAGCAGACGTATATTGATAATTGGGATGAGAAAGAGGAGGCTGTTAGCTCGTTTTCGATTACCTCTGTTGTATTGAATGGGCGGTCCTACAAGGATGCCACAGCAACTATTCACATGAGTAGACAAGGTTCAAGATTCACAGCAGCCTCTTGCGATGGCAAGGATGTGAACCTTGACATCCTCAATGCAGCAAATCTCCTTCGTTGAAGGAAAACAAATCTTAATATAATAATCGAGAATTCATTTTCCAAATCCAAGTTCTTGCATTACCCAAAACCCTCCGGCCTACAGCCCTGGAGGGTTTTTCTTGCGTTTTGGTGAAATGATGGTATATTTCATTCTATGAATAGAGAAATAAGAATAACTGTCAATGAAAACGAATATACTGTGCCTGTGTACACATCGGTTGAGGATGTGTTGGTAAAGGCAGGGCTTCTGCCTCAAGGGTTCTCCAATTCCAAGATTGAGTACAACGACAATCCAACAGTTGGTGCAATAGTGAACGGGCAGCTCAGGCCTATAAGCAGCCACATCCAAATGTCCTGCGAGGTCAAGCCAATAAGGGCTTTCGAGAGCTTTGGAAGGAGAATCTACAGACATAGCATTTGTCTCTTGCTATGCTGCGCCACCAAGTTGGTGTTCCCAAAGAGGCATCTTGTGATTGGACATGCCCTGGGAGATGGATTCTATTTCAGCTTCGACGATGAGTACAACACGACGGAGGAGCAGATCTCCATACTTGCAGACAAGATGCGTTACCTTGTGGATTCCTGCATTCCAATAGAGTACACGGCGCTTTCCAATCAGGAAGCGGTGGAGTACTTCAACAAGGAAGGCTATGAGGCTACTTCCCAGCTGCTTGAGTCCCAGAACGAGCCGTTCGTGAACGCCTACAGAATCCAGAACTACTGCAACATAGCATACGAACCCATAGTCCCAAATACATCGGTCTTGAGTGTGTGGGAGCTCAAGAAGTATGGCAATTGCGGTATGCTGCTTAGGTATCCGGTTGCGAGCAATATAACATCCGTCGTGGAGATGCGTGACAATTCCACGATGTTCAAGGTGTATGAAGAGAACAAGCGCTGGGGACGTTTCCTTGGTGTTGGGTGCGTGGGAGAGCTCAATGAGAGGTGCAGCGAGAACACCGTGGCGGAGTATGTGAGGCTTTCTGAGACGCTGCAGAGGCGTAAGCTTGCGCAGATTGCGGACGAGATAGATGCCGGCGGCAAAAAGGCCGTATTCGTGGCAGGTCCTTCGTCGTCGGGCAAGACGACGTTTGCAAAGAGGCTGTGCGAGCAGCTGCGACTTATGGACCATGCACCTATAAGAATTTCGCTCGACGACTACTACAAGCAGCGCCAGTTCGCACCACTTGATGAGGATGGTAAGCCTGATCTTGAGGCCCTTGAGGCGTTGGATATAGATATGTTCGACCGCAATATGAAGGACCTGTTTGCAGGCAAGGAAGTGGACCTCCCACATTTCAGCTTCCCAAAGAACGCTACGTACTATGATAACAAACCAATAAGGCTTACGGACAAGACCATTTTCGTCATAGAGGGCCTTCATGGTCTCAACCCAAGGATAACGTCCAAGGTCGAGGAGAAGTATGCGTACAAGATATACATATCGGCGCTAACGCAGCTAAACATGGACGACTGCAACAGGGTCTCCACTACGGACGACCGCATCCTAAGGCGTGTCCTTAGGGACTACAGGACTCGTGATACCAGCGCAGAGGAAACCCTTCTCATGTGGCCAAGCGTGGCGCGAGGGGAACGCATACACATCTTCCCAAATCAGAACAACGCCGATGTCATGTTCAACAGTGCCTTGGACTACGAGATAGGAGTGCTGTCGCCTTTCGTGCAGCCTCTCCTCAAAGGGGTCAAACCATCGTCAGGCGAGGCGTATACTCAGGCAAGAAGGCTTCTTTCGTTCCTTGAGAACGTCTATCCAATACCTGCGGACCTTGTTCCAAGCGACTCTCTGCTTAGGGAGTTCATAGGTGGAAGCGACTACGAGTGATGGCCCTGCCGCCAGACATGATAGTGACATGTTTGGAGGCAGTCGGTTCTTCCTTGTGGTGGTTCTTTCCAGCTTCAACCATAAGTGGTATTCTGTGGTGTGCATTAGGATCGTACCTGTGACTGGCCCGTATGAGTTGGCCTGCATAATCCTGTATGGACTTGTATAAGGAGAATGGTTTTCGTGAACGCAAGCGCGCTTGGACAACGACTTGAAATACTAGACTCACAAGGACCCAAAAGGGAGGAATTCCTATCCAAGCCTCATGCGAAGGCACTTGTACTGAACCTGTCCGAGGAATCGTCCTTTGAATGGGAAGTCCCAACCGCATTCCTGGAATCGTACGTGTCAGGGCCTGCCTTGGCCACCCGTATTTGGGCTTGCTTCGTTGGACCTGAAATCGACAACCCATCATCATACGAAGTCGACAACCCGATAGTCTTTACGATATCAGCATTGAGTGGCTCTGGAATGCCGGGGTGTGAACTTACAAGCTGTGCCTTCAGGTCACCTGTAACCAGAGCTCTATGCTTCAATGTCGTGGAGAACTCCGTTGGCATGAGGCTTGCCTCCCTTGGCTACTCCGCCCTTGTCGTTGTTGGAAGGCTTCGTAGGCCAACGATTGTGAGCATTGGAGAAGCCGGGGTTTCGTACAATACATCCGAGTCTTTCATTGGCTTCACTGTAAGTCAGGTTGAGGATTTCGTTGGAACAGGCCCCATGACCACTGCAATGTCCATTGGTGTCGCAGGAGAGCAGAAGGTCCCGTATTCCATAGTCGTATGCGAAGGATCCTCCCTTGGTCGTGGTGGGCTTGGAGCCGTCTTTGGTTTCAAGAACATAAAGTCCATAAGCATTACGGGATTCTCCGTTTCTGATTCTGAAGGTGATTCGGACACTGGTTTTGGCGATACAGACAAGGACGAAGCGTTCTCCAAACTGTACAAGGTCTGCGACAGGAGTGTGCATTGCCATGAGATGAAGGCAAAGGGTTCTGCATATCTGATAGGAGCCGCATCCAGATATGGATGGGCGCCTGTTGACAATTTCAGGTATAGGACCGACCCTAGGCTGTTCCATCTAGGTGGCGATGAAGTGGCAAGGCGTTATGGAGACGGCCACAGCGGTTGTATGAACTGCCCAATCATGTGCAGACATTGGAGCTCCGAAGGGTATGCGATACCAGACTATGCATCTCTTCTCATGCTTGGATCGAATGTCGGATGCTTTGACATAGACTCCATCATGGAACGACATGCATTGTGCTTGGACCTTGGGCTTGACCCCATTTCAATGGGGAACGTCCTTGGTTGGTCGAAGCAGGCTCAGGAAGAGGGGCTTATCGACATCCTTGGAACAGATTTTGACTTCAAGGACAATTCAAAGGTCCTCCCTCTCATAGAAATGACTGCCAAGAGGATTGGTGTTGGGGAGCCTTTGAGCTTTGGAACCCTTGCACTTGGAAAGGCTTTTGGCGATGAGTCTTTCGCCTATACCATACGAGGCCTTGAATGTGGACCTGTGGATTACAGGGGTGCATCTGCTCAGGCTTTGAGCGACTGTCAGGGGTTTGGCTTCCCAAATCAGTTCGAAATCGTTTCAAGGCTTTGCGTGCAGGATCAGGCCAGCTGGGCTCTGCTTAGCGAAAGGGTGTCCCTTGGACTTGCAAGCTATGGCGTCCTTCCTGCTTTGCTGCTACCAACAGTGGTTGACAACTCAAAGTGGAACAGATTTACACTTAGGATGTTGAAAATACTTCCCAAGTCGGTAATAAAGCACTTGAAACCAACCATTTTGGCTGATTGCATTGCCAGCTCAATCAAACGTCCTGTTGTGGCTGACGATGTACTTGCCCTTGGTGATACGTGTTGGATCATCCTCTACGAGGTAAACAAGGCTCTTGGATTCGATATGTTGGAGAATGTGGCTGGACGCATACCGTCCCATTTCTGCATAGACCCTGACAGCAATGCCAACGACAGGTCAATTGTTCCTTTCTTTGACCTTATGGAGCGGTACTGCCATCTCAGAAAGCAGGTCATCGCGGACAAAGTCTCTGATTTGGACAACGGCTGAGCCTTCATTTGGAATCGTTATCATTGCATACGATTGGTGGCTTCCTCCTCGTGGACACGAAGGAGAGCCTGGATTCAGCAGCACAAGCTGCTTTTTGCTATGGCGTGAGGTTTCAAGGGTATCGGCCTTGAGGGAGTTGACGTGTGTGTGGCCTGTGATGCAGACTTCGAAGTCTTCGTCGCCAAGGCCTACACTTGAAGGATAGGGGTACAGGTGGCCATGCGACATGTATATGCGTAGGTCTCCAGTGCGGTTTGTGTACGATAGGGTCCTGAATTGCGGGGGTTGAGGGACCCCTGCGTCTATCCAGGCCCATGGGTTGTCGCAGTTGCCAAGTACCGGAATGAATGTGAAGCTGCGGTATTTGAGCGCATGGTTTATGAAATAGTTTTCAACGTTGAGGTCTCCGGCATAGAGGAAGGCGATGCAGCTTGGGTCGTTGGCTTTCTGGGCCAGCTTTTCGAATGCTGATTCAGCATCGTGGATGTCGCTTGCGACCAAGAGGAATCTGTCTTTGCCGTTGTCTTTCATCGTGTCTCTGCCGTTGTGTTCCATGGGTTGCATTGCGCTTGGAATGATAGCATCCTAAAGGCTTGCTGCGAATCTAATCATATGATAAGAACCTCTATGCTTTGCTGCCAAAAACTCATGCTATTTATTGACTGTATACATAAATGCTTCTTGTCAATTTTTTTTCAATCATGTTAGTATTGAATCAAGGGGGCTTTGGATGTTCCCTGCACTCGAATACAATTCTAATACCTTAAGATTCAAAGGTTAAGGGAGGATATATGGCAGACAATGTCTTCATTTGCTCTGATGGTCATAGACTTGCATATAACCTCTGGTTGCCTTCTCCAAATATAGAAACAAAAGCCTTTCTGCAGATTCTCCATGGCATGGCCGAGTACAGCGACCGCTACGAGAAGTTTGCACGCTACCTCAATAAGAAAGGGATTGCCGTCTTTGCAGACGACCATAGAGGCCACGGAGCTACAGCATCAGAGAATGAGTTGGGTTGGTTCGCTGAGACCAATGGATGGGAGAGAATTGCAGACGATGCTTTTGAGCTCGCCAATTTCGTCACGTCACAGTATGGGGCGACCACCACGTTCCTCATGGGGCATAGCATGGGAAGCTTCCTTGCAAGGACCGTCATGGTCAAACATCCCGATTTCTACAGCGGTGTCATCATCATGGGCAGTGGCTACAGCAAGGGGCTTGTTGGAAAGATTGGCAAGCTGATTGCCAGACATGAGATAAAGAAGAACGGATCCAAGGCTCCCGGTACGCTTTTGAACAGGTTGAGCTTTGGTGCTTTCAACAAGCCGTTCGAGCCAAACATTACGGATTTCGATTGGCTTTCGAGGGATCAGAAAGAGGTTGAAAAGTACATAAACGATGACAAATGTGGCTTTATGTGTACTAATGGATTCTTCTACGATCTCCTTACGGGTGTTGAATTTGCAAACAGTAGAGAGAATGTGGAGTCGCTACCAAAGGATCTTCCTCTTCTTATCATAAGCGGAGATATGGATCCTGTTGGGGACTACGGCAAAGGTGTGAAGAAGATATACAAGCTCTACAGCGACGCAGGAATCGTTGATGTGACGTTGAAGCTGATTCCGGATGCACGCCATGAGCTCTTGAACGAGACGAACCGCAAAGAGGTCTATGAGATACTTTGGGGCTGGCTCGAATCCCATATGTAGGTGCTTGTCATTCTGTATGGGAAGCAATGAAAGGATTGGAGACGGCAAAAGGTCTAGGCTGACCGGCCTGAACGGTCTTGTTGGCATAATGAAGAGCTGCTTGAGCCGGTTCTCTAACGACAACGTCATAATGGTCTCGAATGGAATGGTCTACGCTACGCTTGTGGCGTTGGTTCCGTGCATGGCTTTGGTCTATTCGTTTCTCAACTATCTTGGAGTGGTCGAACCTGTAATCCAGTTCGTGGATGAGTTTTTTGTGAAGACGTTTGGTGACAGTGAAGGCATCTCTCTGGCCGGATACTTCGATGGCTTCATGAAGAATGCCATGGGGCTCAATCTCATAAGCTCCCTTTCCTTCGTTGTGACGTTCCTGCTCTTGGTTGACAAGCTGAATGTGACGGTGAACCGTCTGTTCCATAGCGAGGTGAAGAACAATCCTGTCGTGAGGTTCCTCAAATACTTGGCGTTCATGATTGTAAGCATGGTGATAATTGCTGTTGTGGTTGGAATTTACACAAGATTCAGTTCGTGGTTCCTCTTCTTGAAGGACCTTCCGGAGCTGAGCTCCGTTCAAGTCATAGCAAAGGACCTTTTGGCAAAATCCATGATCTATTTCGCTTTGCTTGGAGTGTTGTACCTTGTGCCTGACTGCGATGTGAACTTTTATGCCGCTGCAATTGGAGCTGGTTTTGGATTCGTGCTTCTTCTTGTTTTGGAGTTCGTGTTCAAACTGGTCGTCAAATTCTCAGTGAAGGCTTCTGTGCTGTATGGTTCTTTGGCTACGCTCATGTTCTTCTTCATGTTCCTTTCCTGGATATGGAGGATTGTGTTCACATCCGTTGTCGTGACCGATGTCCTCAACCGGGATTTTCTTGCACGTGGGAATGTGGCAGGACTGCGAAGGACTGGGAGAACAGGACATAGGAGAACCAAACCCTGACGAGGCGGAAGGCTTTGAACGGTGCAAACGACAATGGACGTGGTTGATGGAGGCTTGTGGATATGGATGGAATCATAAAGATACTGCCTGTTGTAAAGGACTATGCGTGGGGGAACGATTTCTATATAGCCGATCTCCTTGGACTTCCACATGATGGACCAAAGGCCGAGCTTTGGATTGGTGCACACAAAAGCGGTAGCTCTGTCATTGACTGTGCCTGTGGAGCCTGCAATGGATGCTGCTGCAGTGGTCAGTCCCTCGTTGACTATATAGATGGAAATCCATCCTTCCTTGGAATTGGAGATTCCTCAAGGTTTCCATTCCTATTGAAGATCCTTGCCATTGGTGGTGCATTGAGCCTTCAGTGTCATCCTGACAAGGCGCAGGCCGCTGCAGGCTATGAAGCTGAAAGGAAGGGCTGTGGTTCAGGTGCAGCTTATGAGATAGGTGCTGGAACTGGCTCAGTCAAGTCTGGCGTTGTGTTCAACTATCAGGACCCAAACCCAAAGGCCGAGATGCTCTATGCTTTGACACCTGTTACATTCATGTGCGGATTCAGGTCTTTTGAAGATATAAAGGATGGATTTGTGCGGATTGTTCCAAATCTTTGGAATACTTATTTTTCCCAAGTAGGAAGTATTTCCGATTTCTTCCATACATTGTACAGGCTTCCTCGTTCTGTGGTTGGACAGGCAGCTTTGGAGGTCGTTGGCAACAAGGATCTCTTGGATGAACTTCAAAGGTTCGTCTTCGATGAAATCTATCCAAAGTACTCGGATCCTGGCATATTTGCTCCGCTTTTTCTCAATGTAGCAAGGCTTGAGCCTGGGCAGGCCGTTTATCTTAAGCCAGACATCATCCACGCTTACGTCTTTGGAAACGGCGTTGAGCTTATGAACAACTCGGACAACGTCCTTAGGGCGGGGCTCACGTCCAAACACATGGATGTTGACGAACTTGAACGCATAATGAGCGATGAGCCGTACATTCCTTCTCCTATGAAGAGCACCTGTTCCCTTGAAGGCTTGCGTTTCGCCACACCAGACGGATTCGCCCTCACGGTGATGGATCGTGGCAGGTTCTCCGTTTCACGGGACGGTGCCAAGCTATTCCTTTGCACAGAAGGTTCCGCCGTTGTTGGAGACCTTGAGCTTTCGAAAGGACAGTGCTGTATTGCGGGCGCTTCTGCCCAGACCTTTGAGGTCGATGCTTCAAACGGTTGCGTCTTCATGGCCTCCAACTGACGTTCGTCGCATCGTTCCTCATATATCTTCTCAGGCATATATCTTCTCAAAAGTTGTAGCGGCTTTGGTTTGGTAAAGCATTCCTTTTTTGTTTGATTCTCGTTGCAACACCTTCCTAACTTTCGTGTGAAGAGGGGCTTTGCAAGTTCCTCCGAGTCATTGAAATAGGAGATGTCCATGAAGAAAGCTGCATTCGTCATTGCTATGTTGTTCGTTGGTTTCTCATTGTCCGCCGTTTCCTTTGGAGACTATGGCTGCCCTGCTGCATGGGTTCCCCAGAGCTTTATGATTGGAGCCGGCAACGACAGGTGGTCAGGCGGTATGTCGTTCGACTACGACGACCAGCTTTCGTTCGCCGAATACTTCTCTTTGGAGGCTCCCGCCTGGAAGCTTGCTGTAAACATGCTTGGAATCACCAACCGGGGCTGGCAGGAAGGTTGGAGCGTGACGGATCCTTCGCTTAAAGGCGACGGCAATCGTATTTCCGGGCGCTACGATGTGACGGAGATCCTTTTGGGGTTTCCGTTGGAACTGGTTGGAAATCCTTGGTTCTTCGTTGACATGGAGCCTTACTTTGGAGTCTCCGTGATAGGTCGCCAGAACTATGTGGTCCTTCAGAACACCGTCCACCGTATACTTGGCATGGCGCAGGTCCACCTCGAATACGAAACCGATTCCAACAAGCCTTATGCATCCCTTGGCGGCACGATAGCCATAGGTGGTGCAGTCCCTCTGTCATGGCGCACGAGGCTGGTTCTTGGCGTGAAGGGAGCCTTTTCCAACAACATAGGTTTCAACCATAGACAGCAGGCCGATGTCTTTGTGTCCATCAAAGGCTGGAACCGAGGTCTTTGCTGCGGCGATGAAGGGGACTTCCTTTCGTTTGCAGTGGGCTATGTGTGGACCCAGACCAGGTCTGATTGGAGGTCTGCGATCCTCTACGACGAGTACATGCAGGGACTCTCTCTGGGCTACAATGTGAACGCCGGTTTCCTGAGGCTTGGATACAGCAGCAACCTTGATACACGCCGTGGCTATGGAACCGTAGTCGTTGACATCATGTCCTTGTTCGAACCTTCCCGTTGGTACGAGAGCGATATCGTTCTTTCCTTGGGGAAGCTTTCTTTGATGGAAGTCACGTTCTTCGATGTTGGTTTGGAGTTGCCTCTTGGGCATTCTAATTTCTCGTTTGTCATAAGGAATCGTTATGTATCCGGCAATCCTTCGTATGCAGAGAACGCTTCCTCCGGCAGGGATCCTGCTTTGCTGGGCCGATTCCAGAGAAACTACGATGGTGCTTTCCTTGGTGCCAAGTACAGTTTCGAAAGCTATGCGACGCATGGATTTGTGACGCCTTATGTCTGTGTCTCTGCAGGTGTCATGAGGTGGGAGGCTGTGAACCTTGTGAATATGAACGAGACCTTGGTGGTTTCCGACTCTCTTGTGCGCAACTACTATCACTCATATTCTACAGGTCGCCTGTGTTCGTTCGCCATGGATTTGGAATTTGGCTTTTCATTGCTGCCTCAAGGATTGCTGTCAAGTTCACGTACTACGTTCCAGCTTGGCTTTAATGCCGGTGTGACGTTCATACACAATCCTTACGAGGTGGCCCGCCACTTGGAGGCCTACACTCCGGACAGCCCCTTGGTTGCAATGTTCATGCCACGGTTTGGGTTCTGCTTGCAGGTGGGTTTCGATGTTTGATTTCTTGGGCGTTGAGTCGTCTTCTGCGCCACTGCACTCGGGCTGTACAACAGAGTGCTAGCCCTCGTTTGTGTCATTGAATGCGGCTCAAATCCCTGCGAATTGCATTCTTGGGCGTTGATGGGCGGAGTATGGCGTTGTATGACGCTGTAGGACGCTATGGAACAGATTGAAATGTTAGTATCGCAACAAAACTAAGGGGCGTTTTGGGGTGCGAGAATGGAAATGCACTGTTTTCTTGATTCCTTAAGTATAGGAGTCATGAATATGAATGATGTAGACAAAATCACAGGTTTTTTGGATTCCATAGCCTTTTCCGATGGTTCTGCTGGAAATTCGAAACGTAACGATATCGACAAGGAGGGTTTCTTCTATCACACGACACAGAAGGCTTGGGGTGGAATGGCGCTTTTCAACAACGATATAGCCCGTTATCGGAATCATTTGATGTGTGAGCTGTGCATAAGATACGAAGTCACTGTGCTGTATTCCGTGGTTATGCCAACCCATACACATGATGTTCTATACTCCAAGAATTGGAGGAACATCTCTGACATGTACAGGGTTCTCAATTCGAGCCTTGTGCGCTATGTGTCGCACAGATACCCTCAAAGAAAGGGGTTGCGTCTGTTCTGTGAGCGTCCTCAATATACGGTCATACGAGAGATGCTGCATCTTTTCTTCCTTGGAAAGTACGTTGAAGACAACGCTTCTTCAATGGAAGGCGAGGGCAAAGGCGTTCCATACAGTTGCTTTTGGATGTTCGAAAACGGGCATTTCCAACCTCCTTACAACAAGGACATCTACGAAACGCTTTTTGGGATTCCATTCAAAGAGCTATACGAGTTCTACAAAACACATTCGAAGAAGGAGATTTGGCTTGAAGCTCAGCATAGGTTCGGAGACTGGACACCTGAAATGAACTCAAAGGTTTTTGGCTTCAGCGTCCCATAGCGTCCTACAGCGCCATACAACGCCATACTGCGCCACACAGCGCCCATCAACGCCCATCGTAGTTGATGTGGTTTCCTTGTATGTTGCGTAGGATGGTTTCCACGCGCTGTATGGCTTGGTCTATTCTGTTTGCAGCATCGTTGAGCTTGCTTTGGACAAGGACATCGGCAAGGAAGCTGTCCATGAAGTCGAAAAAGGTGAGGAAGTCTCCAATGTCCAGGTTCAGATCCAGGTGAAGGTCCCTAAGCTCGCTGTTGAACCTTTGTAGGTCGTACTTGGCCCTCTCTACGCTCGAGCGGGCGTTGCTTACCTTTGTGTGCTTCATGAACGTTGAGAGGAAACCTCCTCCAAAGATGTCTATGACTCCCCAGGTCTTGGCTTTGGAGATTTCGTTGCGGGCGTCCCTTAGGCTTTCAAGTGCGCATTTGCCTGCGAATATGGCTTCCTGCCTTTCCTTTTCATAGTCCATTTCATAGCTCATGATAAATCTCCTTCAAAGCTTTCAGCGTTTTGCCTGGGCGCTGGGACATCGGCCTAGGATGTGACGGTATTGTATCTGCACCGTGGGCTTTCTGTGAAGATGAAGAGTAGGCATTCAATGCGTAGCCTTTTTCTTTACCGAGTTTACACTGTAGAAACGCTGTACAAAAACAGCGAACCACGGCAAAATGGGGTTGCAGCTGTATTAGGAGTCTATTGAGACTGGTACAGACGAAGGAGTGATAATAGTGATGGAAGAGGTGGATTGTCGGAAGCATCGCCTTTCGACTTTCCAAATTATCATATTGGGTTTTGCAGGGGTCATTCTATTGGGGGCTCTGCTATTGATGCTGCCTATCTCTGCGGCGGACGGGCGTGTGACGCCTTTCAACGAAACACTGTTTACTGCGACATCGGCCGTGTGTGTGACGGGGCTTGTCGTGCAGGATACCGGCAGCTACTGGTCTGTCTTTGGTCAGATTGTCATTCTGACTCTGATTCAGATTGGAGGTCTTGGCGTTGTCACCGTAGCGGCATCGTTTGCTCTGTTGTCCGGACGAAGGATATCCCTTATGCAACGCAGCACCATGCAGGATGCAATCTCAGCTCCAAAGGTTGGAGGAATCGTCAGGTTGACGCGATTCATCCTGCGAGGGACTTTCCTCATTGAGCTGTTGGGTGCTGTAGCCATGCTTCCAGTATTCTGCCGTGACTATGGATGGCGCGGTATCTGGATGGCTGTTTTCCACTCTATATCCGCTTTTTGCAACGCAGGTTTTGATATCCTTGGAACGGAAAGCAATCTGTATCCGTCCCTCGTTGGCTATGCTGGAAGCCCTGTGATAAACATTACGATTATGCTATTGATTGTGACTGGTGGCATTGGCTTTTTGACGTGGGACGATATCTGCGAAAACAAACTGCATTTGCACCGCTACAGGATGCAAAGCAAAGTTATTCTTGTCACTACGGCGGTCCTTATAGTTCTTCCGGCTTTGTTTTTCTTCTTCGTGGATTTCTGCGCACTTCCAATGGGGAACCGGCTGCTTGCTTCTCTTTTCCAGTCTGTCACGCCAAGGACTGCCGGCTTCAATACCGTAACGCTCTCCGCTATGACCGGTGTATCGCAGGCTGTCTTGATATTCCTGATGATGGTTGGCGGCTCGCCAGGTTCTACGGCGGGTGGTATGAAAACGACGACGCTTGCTGTTTTGGTTGCAAATGCAGCTTCGACGTTTCGACAAAGGGACAGCTTGCAGTTCTTTGGCCGTAGAGTTGATTGCAACGCTATCAAAACCGCTGCAACCATTTTGACGATGTATCTTGCATTGTTCTTTGGTGGAGCTGTGTTTATAAGTATGTATGAGGATATTCCACTGTCATTGTGCCTGTATGAAACGGCATCGGCGGTTGGAACGGTTGGGCTTACGCTTGGTATAACTCCGCAGTTGCATATTCCTTCGCAAATAGTGCTGATTGCACTTATGTATCTAGGTAGAGTGGGTGGTCTTACGCTCGTTTATGCAACGTTTTCCAGCAGGAAAGTGGGCAATGCGAAGCTTCCGCAGGAGAAGATCACTATTGGGTGAAAAAAGGAGCATTCATCATGAAAAACATCCTTTTGATTGGGGTAGGTCGTTTTGGACGGCATATTGCTGTGCAGCTTTCTCAGTTGGGGCATCAGGTCATGGCGGTCGATACAAACGAGGAACGTATAAATGAAGTTTTGCCGTTTGTCACGAATGCACAGATTGGTGACGTTACGAGCGAGGAGTTCCTGCGCTCTTTGGGCATTGGAAACTTCGATGTCTGTATCGTGACAATAGGTAGCAGTTTTCAGAACTCGTTGGAAACGACATCCCTACTCAAGGAGCTTGGTGCAAAGTGTGTAGTGTCGCGTGCCGAGCGTGATGTGCAGGAAAAATTCCTGCTTCGCAATGGTGCCGACTATGTTGTCTATCCTGAAAAGCAGATGGCGAAATGGACGGCGATCCGGTATACTGGCGATCACATCTTCGACTATATGGAGATTGATGACCAGCATGCGATCTTCGAAGTCGAAGTCCCTGAAGCATGGGTTGGCAAAAGTGTGGGAGAGGTGGATATCCGCAAAAGGTTTGGAATCAGCATCCTTGGTATCAGACGATCTGGAAAAACCGATGTTTTCGTTACGTCCGATACTGTTTTGTCCAATGATGTAACGCTCCTGGCTTTGGGTGAGTACAAATCGCTTCAAAAGTGCTTCAAAATCTAGGACTCTAAAAGTTAGTGGTAGCATTGTGCTTCGTGCGGTTGTGCATCTTTTGCGATTGTGTAGCTATTGTTGTGTAGCTGTGTGCAGGAGGCAAGATCTGTAAAACGAGGTTCCCTTTTGTTCTCTGTGTACAGAATAATTTAGAAAAGGCCGTTGTTGTATATCAGAGAGCCTTTTAAAACCTTGCTAAAGAGGAGAATTGGCTTTAGAATTCAAAGCCAAGGGGTGTCTCATGAAAAAGATGGCTTTTGTTTTTGCAGTTTTGGCTGTTCTTACGGGTTTGCTTGTTTGCGTAGCTTGTGACTCAAATGTGTCGGGGGGGGGTAATTCCAGCCTGAGCCTTAAGGAACAAATGTTCCAAAGGCGACCGATGTAACTGGGAAATGGGTTGCAGAATAACAATTTCTTTTGTTTCGTGTATAGCCTGCTGGGAAGTTGTCCTAGCAGGCTCCTTTTTTGGTTTTTTCATTTTGCTGACGATCTGAGATTGTGGGAGGGGTCTCTATCGCATACTGTGAATAAGGCAAGAAAAGTCGAGAAGACGGTTTTGCGAAGTGGTATAAGTTCGGCGAGCGCATGGAGAGGTTATGACTGAGCAGATTTTGGCTGTGCAGAGGATGCAGGACTACATTGAGGAGAACTTGGACGAGCGTATCACGATGGATGAGCTTTCGTGTGCGGCAGGGTTCTCTCCGTGGTATTCCTACAGGCTGTTCCAGCGGTTCACGGGGCTCACGCCTCCTCTCTATATAAGGCGTCTGCGGTTGGCTATGGCGGCCGTGAAGCTCAAGGAAGGTTCTACCAAGGTCATAGATGCAGCGTTCGATCTTGGCTTTGAGACTGCCGATGGCTTCACGCGCGCCTTCTACAGAGAGTTTGGCATGCTGCCCAGCGAATATGCCAGAAATCCCGTTCCAATTGCGCTCTTCGTGCCGTACGGTGCGAAATTTCGTGAACTTAGAAAGGAGTTCGTTGGAATGAAAGAGACAAGCAACGTTTTCATTCAGGTCGTTCGCAAGCCGGAGCGCAAGGTTCTGGTCAAAAGAGGTGTTTCCGCCACCGAGTATTTCGCCTACTGCGGGGAGGTTGGGTGCGATGTATGGGGCGTTTTGATGAGCATGGACTCTCTATGCGGGGAGCCCGTGAGCATGTGGCTGCCAGAACGCCTTAGAAAGCCCGATACCTCTGTGTACGTCCAAGGCGTGGAGGTTCCATGTGACTACTGTGGCCCAATCCCAGAGGGCTTCGATGTCATTGCGCTTCCAGAGGCCGATTATCTTATGTTCCAGGGCGAGCCGTTTGAAGAGGAGGCTTACTGCGATGCAATTGCGTCCGTGCAGCATGCAATAGACGGTTACGACCCATCTGTGATCGGCTACCGCTGGGATGATAAGAACCCACGCATCCAATTGGAACCAAGAGGGGAGAGAGGCTACATTGAGCTTCGTGCAGTTGTACGTAGGTAGATTGTTCGAAAGTAGATTGTGATGGTTTTCCAACCACTTGTGGATTGCTCTTGGACATTAAAAATGTCTTAGACATATTTTGGGAATGTCCAAGAGTTTTTTTCATGAATGTTCAACAGTTTCATGTTGCTTGGGGGGATAATGGATCGAGGGCCTTTATTTGTGTCTCAAACTTCAATGGTCATATTAATCTGGTCATGGGTTTTCTTCAGTAGACGAGGAAAAGAAGGTTACTGAAGAAAATTTTCTTCTGCAATGCCGGAAAATGCAAAAAATGAAGAAATGCCATCAGTTGTCTAGATCTCGTGTTTGAGTGCTATGTGATTTGGGCATAACAGGTTGTGGGAGTTTAGTGGAAATTTTACTTTGCTGATGAATACTTCCATTTTGCAAAAGATATTGAGGTTGATCTCAATGGCCATGAGCTTTCTTTCAATGTAGCTGTTCAGTTGGATAAGGCCGATGTTCCATATAGGGTTTCGTTTGTAAATGGAAGGATCAAGTTCAATGCTGAAAGGGCGATAGGTGGAATCGTTGTCTTTGATGATGCTCTGCTTTATATGAAAGACGTTGATTTTTGTTCAAGGTCCCTACATTGTGGAATTGTTGTAAAGAATTCATCGGTTGAGATTGTGGATTCCAAGATCTTCTCATTTGGCTCCTATGGAATCTCCTCCGATGCCAGCGGAGAGTCCTCGAGCATAACCATAAGGAACTCGACTGTATCTACAGAGGAAGAGGAGAGCGGAGACAACACTGCCATATTCTTTGGCGTTCAGAATGGATATGTTGAAATCTACGACTCTACAATTGTGGGTGATAGGCAGGCTTTGGTCATAAGATGTGGCAAGGAACACTTTATTGAGAATTCCACGTTGAAGGCTACTGGGTTGCATTCCAGGAGTTTCAGTAGGTGGTCTTCTGGAAATGAGGTTCCGAACGCAGCTCTTGTCGTTGGCAATGGATATGACTACGACCCTTACAAATCCGAGACTTTCGTTGGGTTGCATAATGCGAAGTTCGATGCACCCGTCGATGACCACTATTATGCCATATACGTCTACTAATTTGATTCCCAATATCCTGTAAGCGTTTCTGGAATCGTCGAATATGTGGACAACAACAAAATCAACCTTACAGACATGAACGGTGCGTCTCTCGGCATCAACAGGGTTTTTGTAAGAGATGTAAATGAATTCGCCAGTGTGGCATCCAACTTTTCCGACATTTGGCTTGTAAATGATATCGATGTTGGTTCAATGATTTGGCCTGATATGCCTTACGGGAAGACCATAGAACTGAACGGATACTCACTGTCGTATTCGCAGAGCCTAACGGTTGGTGCTCATGGTCTTGTGACTTTCCATAACGGAACGCTCAATTTCACCAATGACTTTGGCTATGGACTTAGATTGTCGTCTGGTGCTGATCTTTGTTTGGACAACGTCCAATACAATTCCAATGATTGTGGAATAGTCGTCATAGACGACGGACAGTCACGTTCAGAGGTTGAGATCGTGAATGGCTCGGTAATAAATGCCAAGGAACATGGAATCCTAACATCACAGATTGGCGACAATGGTGGAAACGTTACGAGCAATGTAAGGATCCACGTTGCCGATTCGACGATTTCAACCAAGGATTCGAACAATGGTGACAACAGTGCAATTGTCTTCAACGTCAAAGGTTCTGTGAATATTGAAAACTCTACAATCATAGCCGACAGGCAGGCTGTGGTCCTTCGAAGTGGAGAAGGGCATGTTGTAAGGAACTCAACGCTTAGGGTGACAGGAAACAATGAAGTCTCCAAGGAATACTTGGATGAGTATTGGGGTGGT
>Ga0129317_1001446_pt1 | contig 17393 bp, 28 predicted proteins | sample Cm1ome_FD_94430 | JGI IMG/M metagenome (GOLD analysis project Ga0129317, IMG submission 94430) | Eastern black-and-white colobus group fecal microbial communities from Wisconsin, USA - Cm1105 metagenome | ecosystem: Host-associated > Mammals > Digestive system > Large intestine > Fecal | place... | reverse complement strand
TAGCAAGTCTTTCCTTGACTAGACCAATGGTCACATCATCAGGAACTAAATCTCCTTTATTGATGTAAGTCTGCGCTAGTAAGCCTAATTCAGTTTTCTCCTTCATAGCGTCACGGAACATGTCACCTGTAGAGATATGAACTAAATGTAAGGCTTCTTTTAATTGCTTAGCAAGGGTGCCTTTCCCAGCACCTGGAGGACCCATTAAGATAATATTTTTCTTCATACTATCTTCCTCCACTTGCGACAACTTCATCGAATGATTTACCGGCGAGTAAACCATCAATTTGATTGTTGAGTTCTAAGCAGACACCAACGATAATGATTAATCCTGTTCCTCCTAGTGCTAAGGAACTTTCTGAACCAAAAACACCAGTTAAGATGAGGATGTTTGGAAGCGCAGCGATAAAGGCTAAGGCCAGCGCTCCAATCGTTGAGACTCTATTTAACACCTTGCGGATATATCTTTCGGTTTCAATGCCTGGTCTAATACCAGGAATATAGCTACCGTTCTTTTGGAAATTTTCCGCGAGTTGTTGTGGGTTGATTTGTACATTAGCGTAGAAGAAGGTGAAGGCGATGGTGAGGATAACATAAATAATTAATCCCCAAGGCATTGACCAACTACCCATATCATACATTTGCGAAGTATTGAATATTCCAAGCCAATTAGCGTTGGCAGCATCTTCACTGATGAAAGCAGCGATAACACTAGGGGCAAGAAGGATTGAACTTGCGAAGATGACAGGAATGACACCAGCGGAGTTCAACTTGATTGGAAGGAAGTTGGCTCTTGACATACTTTGAGTTTGTCCACCACTCTTGCCAGCGGATTGAACAGGAATCTTTCTTTGAGATAGTTCAATAAAGGTAACAAAGGCGATGATAACTAGGAAGCAAAGGACGTAGAGAACGAATTGGAAAACACCGGTGATTTGAGCGGCATCTCCTCTTCCTGTTGTCTCAAGAATCCACTTCGTAAACGCAGTGCTAATTTGAGATGGTAAGGAGGAAACACAACCCGCGAAGATAATCATTGAAATACCATTTCCAATACCTTTGACTGAGATTTGATCTCCTAACCACATGACAAGCATTGAACCCGCCATCATAACAACGATAATGTAAATATAAGTTAACCATGGATAAGTACCTGTTTCAAAGGTGATATAGGAAGAAGATTCCATGGTTTTGATGATTCCGTAGGCCTGGACAGCACCTAACATCAATGTTAGATAACGTGTGGTCATTTCCATCTTTCTTCTTCCAGTTTGTCCTTGACGTTTTAATTCAGTTAAAGCTGGTAAAACATCCGTCGACAAAAGTTGAATAATAATTTGAGCGGTAATATATGGGGAAACACCGAGTGCAAAGATGGAGAATGTTTGTAACGTTCCACCACCTAAGAGGTTCATCAAGGAGAGAGCGTTATTTCCAGATAAATAGTCTTTTAAATCATCTCCAAGTTTAACACCAGGAACGGTTATTTGTGCCCCGATACGAAAAATAAAGAGAATAAGAATCGTAAATAAAATACGATTCATGATTTCTTTATTCTTAAGAATTGAGGCCAGTTTCTTCATAATTAAAGTACCTCTATTTTACCACCGGCATCGCTAATGGCTTTTTCTGCAGATTTGGAGAATTTATGTGCTTGGACAGTTAAACTTCTTTCTAAAGTTCCATGTCCTAAGACTTTAACTCCATCGTATTCCTTAGTGACTAGCCCAACTTCTTTTAATAAAGCAGGTGTCACTACTGTTCCATTTTCAAAGCGATTTAAGTCACCAACGTTTACACAAGCGTAAGTAACTCTATTAACATTTTTAAATCCACGTTTTGGAAGAGCTCTCCAAAGTGGTAATTGTCCACCTTCAAAACCTAAGGCAACACCACCACCAGAACGGGAATTTTGACCTTTTTGACCCGATCCACAAGTTTTACCATTGCCACTTCCAAGACCACGTCCTTTACGGAAATGTTTTTGACGTGATCCACTAGTGGATTGAAGTTCGTGTAATTTCATACTCTTGCCTCCTATTCCTTGCTACGTAGGACTTTCATGTCCTTGTAGCTCTTGAGGTTATTTAAACCTTGGTTAGTTGCTCTAATGATATTGATAGGAGCACGTGAACCATAAACTTTGCTGCAGACGTTGGTAATACCCGCTAATTCGAGAATAGCTCTCACAGGACCACCAGCGATAACTCCAGTACCTTCAGGAGCGGGTTTTAAGAAGACATTACAAGCTCCGAATTTACCGATAACTTCGTGGGAGATAGTTCCGCCTTTAACGATGTGAAGGTTGAATAAATTCTTTCTCGCCGCTTCGGTCGCTTTTTTGATGGCATCTGGGACTTCAGCAGCTTTGCCAACTGCAAATCCGTATTTGCCTTTTCTATTTCCAACGACCACAAGAGCAGTGAATTTCATACGACGTCCACCTTTAACGGTTTTAGAAACACGGTTGATGGCGACAACTCTTTCTTCGAATTCATCCTTAACTTCTCTTCTCTCACGATTTCTTCTATCACCTCTTGGGCGACGATCACCACGTGGATGACGAGGAGCAGCTTCCCCTTCTTTTGGGGCAACGCTAGGAGCGGCTTCAGGAGCAGGTTGATTTTCTTCTACTGGTTGAATATCTTTTTCTTCGATCATAAATTAATTCTCCTTCTAGAATTCAAGACCCGCTTCACGAGCGGACTCCGCTAAAGCTTTAACGCGACCATGATAGATGTACCCAGATCGGTCAAAAACCACTAATTTGATATCCTTAGCGAGAGCTTTTTTAGCGATATCAGCGCCAACAACTTTCGCCGCTTCAATGTTTGAACCTAATTCAAGGTGCAAAGCGATTGAAGACGATGAAACAAGGGTTACTCCTTTAACATCATCGATGATTTGTGCTTCGATATTTTTGTTGGAACGGTAAACACAAAGTCTTGGTCGAGCACTGGTGCCAGAAACTTTGCTTCTAACACGAGCATGACGTCTCATACGTGAGACATTTTTACTTTCTTTAGTAATCATAACTTAGTTCTACCTTTCTATTATTTCTTGCCACCTGCAGTAGCGCGTTTGCCTTCTTTGGTAACGACATGCTCACCTTTGTAGCGAATGCCTTTACCTAGATATGGTTCAGGAGGTCTGACTTCTCTAATACGAGCGGCGGTTTGACCAACTGCTTGTTTGTCAATACCTTCAACTGCAATTTCAGTTGCGCTGACGCAGGAAATGGTAACACCTTCATTAGGTGTAATGGTAATTGTGTGTGAATATCCAGCCCATAAAACAATGTTTACGCCTTGCATTTGAGCTTTGTAACCAATACCGATCATTTCAAGGGTCTTCTTATAACCTTCACTGACACCAACGATTGCGTTATGAACATTTGCTCTCACTGTACCGTGGTTCTGTTTGGTTTGTTTTTTCTCGTTTTCACGAGTGAATTTGATGATATTTTCTTCGATATGAGGAACGATACCATCCGCGAGTGGAACGCTTAATGTTCCTTTTGGACCTTTGACGGTGATGGATTTACCCTCAACCGCGACAGTCACACCTGTGGGGATATCAATATGTTTTAAACCAATTCTTGACATAACATATCCTCCTACCAAACGTAGGCAATCACTTCACCACCGATACCTAAAGCTCTCGCCTTAGTGTCGGTCATCACCCCGTGAGAGGTTGAAATAATTGCGATTCCTAAACCTTTTAAGACACGTGGAAGGTGTTCACAATCGACGTTCACACGTAATCCTGGTTTACTGATTTTCTTCAAATTGCTGATGACGCATGTTCCATCTTCAGCGTATTTAAGAATAATAGTTAATTCTTTTTTGATTTCACCACCGCGAACTTTATAGTCAACGATGAAGCCTTCTTCTTTTAAGATTTTAGCAATTTCCACTTTCATCTTGCTGGAAGGCATTTTAACGTTTTCGTATTTTAAAGCATTCGCGTTGCGAATTCTTGTGAGCATATCGCTAATTGGATCTGACATCATAATCGTTTATTTCCTCCTTTGATTACCAAGATGATTTCTTCATGCCTGGGATTTCACCTTTGTACGCTAATTCGCGTAGGCAGATGCGGCATAAATGGAATTTTGAATAGACAGAATGTGGACGTCCACAACGTTCGCATCTAGTGTATTCTCTGACCTTATATTTTTTTGGTCTCGCACAGCGAACTTTCGCACTTGTTTTTGCCATTTGTAGACTCCTTTCTAGCGATGGAATGGCATACCCATTAATTCAAGTAGGGTATAGGCCTCTTCATCACTCTTAGCGGTGGTAACGATAACAATATCCATACCACGAATTTTGCTAACCTTGTCATAGTCGATTTCTGGGAAGATTAATTGTTCTTTAATTCCTAGAGTGTAGTTACCACGACCATCGAAGGCGTTTTTGCTAACTCCTCTAAAGTCACGGACACGTGGAAGTGCGATGCTCATTAATTTATCTAAGAAATCGTACATTCTAATTCCACGAAGGGTCACTTTAGTGCCAATTTGTTGTCCTTCTCTTAATTTGAAGGAAGCGATTGACTTTTTAGCTTTTGTAATGACTGGTTTTTGACCAGTGATAAGGGTTAATTCACTAACAGCCTCCTCAAGACGTTTAGCATCTTGAGTGGCATCACCAACACCGATGTTCACCACTACTTTGTTGATAGATGGGATTTGCATAGGTGAGGTGTAGTGATACTTTTCCTGCAAAGCCGCACGAACATTATTTTCATACTTCTCTCTTAAACGGCTGATAATTTTTGCCTTAGCGACACCTTTTTTCTCCACTTTTTTAGGAGCTGGTGCTTCCACTTTTGGAGCAGCACTTGGTTTTTTAGCTGCTGGTTTTTTTGCTGTGCTAGCGGGTTTTTTAGCTGCTGGTTTTTTCTTTACTTCTTCTGCCATACTAATTTTCCTCCTTATAGCACTTGTCCACTTTTCTTAGCGAAGCGGACTTTCTTACCTTTGACAATTTTATGACCAACACGGGTTGGCCTTTTAGTTTTTGGATCGACTAGCATCACATTGCTAGCGTCGATTGGAGCGTACACTTCAACAATTGTTCCTTCTGGATTTTGTTGAGAGGGTTTTTGGTGTTTCTTACGGACATTAACGCCATCGACAACCACACGATTTGTTCTTGGTAGAACTTTTTGAATCGTTCCACTTTTGCCTTTGTCGCGACCAGCGATGACGATGACTTTGTCTCCTTTGATTAGATTCATAGTCATTTTCCTCCTTATAACACTTCAGGGGCTAAAGAGACAATTTTCATAAATCCATCTCCACCCTTTTCACGAATTTCTCTAGCGATAGGACCAAAGACACGTGTTCCAACTGGGACATTGTCATCATTGATGATTACAACAGCGTTATCATCGAATTTGATTGTGCTTCCATCCGCGCGATTAACAGCGTGAGCAACTCTAACGATAACACATCTAACAACATCACCTTTTTTGACTTTGCTATTTGGAATAGCGTCTTTAACTGCGCAGAGGACGATATCACCCAAGGAAGCGGATTTGTGATGTGATCCACCATAAATGGTGAAGATACGGACCTTTTTCGCGCCACTATTGTCGGCAACGACAAGGTTTGTTTCCTTTTGAACCATTATTTATCTTCCTCCTTGATTTCTTCCTCAGCAGAGATAACTTCTTCTTTTAATTCAGCTTCCGCTTCAGCGATGGACATCACTGCGTTCTTATCGATGGAGACCAAGCGGAATCTCTTGGTCGCAGATAATCTACGAGTTTCCATGATGGTGACGGTATCGCCAACTTTCGCTTCATTATTCTCGTCATGAGCATAATATTTCTTACGATATTTAACACGTTTTCCATATTTGCCATGTCTTTTATAGGTTTCAACAAGGACGACTATGGTCTTGTCATTTTTATCGGAGATAACAACGCCCTGAACTGTACGACGTGCTTCGACTTTACGAACATTTTCCATCTTTTATTCCTCCTTATTTACTTTCTGATAATTCTCTTTCACGGAGAATCATGTTCACACGTGCGATGTCTTTTCTAACGGTGATGACATCTTCACCTCTTTCGAGCGCTCCGACAGCTTTCTTACGACGGAGTTCGAATAATTGTTCTTTTAGCGAGTAGAGCTTTTCTTTTAGTTCACTCGTTGATAATTCACGAACTTCATTAATTTTCATAGCCACTACTCTCCTTTCTTAACAACTTTGCATTTGATGGGGAGTTTGTAAGCCGCTAAGCGAAGTGCTTCGCGAGCATCAACTTCATTAACTCCACCGATTTCAAACATAACACGTCCTTTTTGGACTACTGCAACCCAATCCTCTGGACTTCCTTTACCAGAACCCATACGGACTTCTGCAGGTTTTTTAGTTTTGGCTAGGTGTGGGAAGATTCTAATCCACACTTGTCCTGCTCTTTTGGTGTATCTCGATAAGACAACACGGCAAGCTTCGATTTGACGAGTGGTTATCCAAGCTCCTTCTAAAGCTTGTAAGCCATATTCACCAAAGGCGACAGTCGTTCCACCTTTAGCGTGTCCTTCATATTTGATGATATGTGGACGACGATACTTGGTTCTTTTTGGTTGTAACATAACTATTCTCCTTTCTCGTCGTTCTTACGATTTAGCTCTGGACGAATTTCTCCGCGACAGATCCAAACTTTAACACCTAAGCGGCCATATTGAGTGGCAGCTTCTGTACAAGCGTAATCGATGTCACTTCTCAAAGTATGAAGAGGAATAATTCCTTCTTTATATCCTTCACTTCTTGCGATATCAGCACCGCCTAAACGACCACTGACGAGTGTACGACAACCTTTTGCGCCTGCTTTTCTAACCTTTTGAATTGCTTTCTTTTGAGCAGTTCTGAAGGATGCTCTTTCCTCTAATTGCTTTGCAATGCCTTCTGCGACTAACGTAGCATCTAAATCAGGATTTTTGATTTCGATGACATCTAATCTGACATTACGACCTTTAAGCATTTTGGAAAGATTTGCTTTTAATTCATTGATGTTCTTACCTTCTTGTCCGATGACAACACCTGGACGAGCGACGAAGACCATGATGACAATATTATTTCCTTTATCAGTCTTAGTTCTTTCGATTTCAATGTGAGATAACATCGCATCCTTTAATACCTTTTTAAGATATTTACGGATTTTGATGTCTTCATTGAGGAAGACTGGAAATTCTTTATCATCTGCGTACCAACGTGAATTCCAATTACGGTTGACACCGATTCTCATTCCGACTGGATTAACTTTTTGACCCATGTTTTTCCTTTCCTCCTTATCTCATCTTCACTACCACAGTGATGTGGCAGGCTCTTTTAACTAATCCTGAAGCAGAGCCTTTTGCTCTTGGTAAGTATCTCTTCATCTTTAAGCCATCGTTAGCGTAGATTTCTGAGATATATAAGCTTTCCTTATCCATTCCGAAGTTGTTTGTTGCGTTTGCACTCGCGGATTTGATCGCTTTTATCACAGGCGCGGATGCTGCGCGATTAACATTATATAATATACCTAATGCTTCGCTGACACTCTTGCCTCTGACTAAATCGATGACCAATCTCGCTTTACGGGGAGTGACTCGTACATTTTTAGCAACCGCTTTCGCTTCAGTTGGCATTGGCTTTTTAGGAGCTTCTACTGGAGCAGCTTCCTTTTTAGCTCTTGTTCTTTTCTTTTTAGGAGCTTCAACTGGTGTTTCACTAACTGGAGTTTCGACAACTTCAGTTTCATTCTTTTTCTTAGCCATATTGTCCTCCTATTATCTTCCGGCCGCTGCTGCTTTATCTTCAGCGGTGTGTCCGGTGTGTCCGGTGAATTTTCTCGTTGGTGAGAATTCACCAAGTTTGTGTCCAACCATATCATCTGTCACGTAGACTGTGATATGTTCTTTTCCGTTATAGACCGCAAAAGTGTGGCCAACGAATGATGGATATATTGTTGAACGACGTGACCATGTTTTGATGATCTCTTTTTTGTTAGCAGCATTCAATGCTTCAACTTTCTTAAGAAGATAAGCATCGACGAATGCACCTTTTTTCAAACTTCTTGCCATAGTTCATTTTCCTCCTTTTGCACTATTTGCTGTTGCGACGACGGATAATTAATTTGTTGCTAGCTTTCTTTTGGCTTCTGGTCTTAACACCTAAGGCACGTTTACCCCAAGGAGTTCTTGGTGCATCACGTCCAACAGGACATTTACCTTCACCACCACCATGAGGGTGATCGCATGGATTCATAACTGAACCTCTGACTGTCGGTCTAGTTCCAGCCCATCTAGTTTTACCAGCTTTACCTTTATTAACTAGGTTCCAATCATCATTTCCAACAATACCGATTGTCGCACGGCATTCTTTGAGAATTTTTCTCATTTCGCCTGAAGCAAGTCTCACTAAGACATACTTTCCTTCGAAACCTAACACTTGAGCGGATGCTCCAGCAGCGCGGCATAATTGACCGCCTTTTCCTGGAACTAACTCAATATTATGAATGAAGGTACCTTCAGGAATATTTTTTAAAGTGAGAGCATTACCAACAAGGATGTCAGTAGCTTCACCGGAAACAATTTTGCTTCCAACTTTGATATCTTTTGGTGCAAGAATGTATCTCTTCTCACCATCCGCATAAACCACTAAAGAGATGTTGGCATTACGGTTTGGATCGTATTCGATGGTTCTCACAACGGCAGGAATGTTATCTTTGTTACGTTTGAAGTCGATAATACGATATTTACGTTTATGACCTCCACCAATGTGACGGCAGGTAATTTTACCTTGATTATTTCTTCCGCCAGTCTTGGACAAATTAACTAATAAACTTTTCTCAGGAGTGCTTGTTGTGATTTCATCAAATGTCGAATTGGTCATGTTTCGTCTACTTGGTGTCGTAGGCTTATAAGTTCTAATAGACATTTCTTTTCCTCCTATAATTTGGACTTAATGAACTTAAATTAGTCCTTGAAGAGGTCTATTGCTTCACCTTCAGCGATGGTAACAATAGCCTTCTTATATCCAGAGATAACTCCGTGATAACGGGTTCCTCTAGTAGTAGCTTTGCTCTTAACATTGGAAATCCTAACATCGGTAACTTTCACTTGGAAAATTCTTTGGAAAGCTAGTTTAACTTCTGTTTTAGTAGCAGTCGCTAAGACTTTAACAGTCACTTGGTTCATGTTTTGCATGAGCGCCATAGTCTTTTCAGTAATAACTGGTTTAACGATGACTGTGTAGTCCTTCTCAGTTGCTTTTGGGAAGTGATTAATATTATCTGGATTTTTCTTTTTTCTAGCCATTATCTTAATGCCTCCTCAACTGTTTTAATGGTGGTTTTGCTGATGACGATTGAGTCGACGTTTAGTAAATCAACGACGCTCAAGTTATCAGAAGTGACCACTTTTGCCCAATTAACGTTTCTCGCACTGGCGAAGAGATTAATATCAATCTCATCGACGACGACGAGAACCTTACTTCCAACTTTTAAGGCTTCTAAAACCTTTAAGAATTCCTTAGTTTTCATTTCGGTGAACCTAAGTTCATCAACCACCACTAAGCCATTCTTGGTTTTTAAAGATAAGGCACTCTTAACCGCTAATAGGTGTTCTTTTTTGTTTTGGGAAAGTTTGTAATTTTGATTGCCAACAGGTCCGAATACTGTTCCACCACCAACCCAAATAGGTGATCTGGAACTACCTGCTCTGGCGCGTCCTGTTCCCTTTTGTCTCCAAGGTTTTTTACCTCCACCAGAGACTTCGTGTCTAACTTTCGTCTTTGCAGTGCCTTGACGAGCATTAGCTTGTTCTACTAGGACGGCGTTGAACATTGCTTGTTGATGTGGTTCAACCGCAAAGATTGAAGCATCAAGACTAAGTTTAGAAACTTCTTCGCCAGCCATGTTATAAACTTTAACGCTGACGGTTTTCTTTTCTGCCATTATTGTTCTCCTTTCGTCCATTATTCAGCTTTTGTCTCTTCGGTTAGAGGAGCGGCTTCGACCACTGGTGTACGGTCAATCAAGGGTTTAACTGTTGGTTTGTTTTTAACAGTTTTGATTCCAGTACGGATTGTGACGATGCTCTTCTTTGGTCCGGGAATTCCACCTTTGACAAGGATGTATCCTTTCTCAGCATTAACTGCAACCACAAGGACATTAAGCACAGTAGCGGATTTGTTTCCATGATGGCCGGACATGTGTTTACCAGGCATAACGCCGTGGTTGTAACGACCATTGTTTGCAAAGGTACCTTGACCTCTGTGATATCCTGAACCGTGTCCTTTTGGACCGATTGCTTGATGCCATCTTTTAATAACACCTGAATATCCTTTTCCTTTTGATGTTCCGATGACATCCACTAAGTCACCTGCTTGGAACATATCAGCTTTTAGAAGATCACCAATTTGGTAATTTGCCATTTCATCACCACGGAGTTCAGCACTGACTTGATGAGGAACTGTATTAGCCTTTTTGGCAATTCCTAATTCTGGTTTATTGGCTCTAGAAGGTTTCTTTTCTTCGTAGCCAACTTGAACCGCTACATAGCCATCTTTTTCTAAAGTTTTGACTTGTGTAACGACGTTTGGTAAGACTTCAACGACAGTAACTGCGTACATTGTGCCATCTTCAGCGAAGACTTGAGTCATGCCCATCTTACGGCCTAAAATTGCTTTCATCTGTCTTACCTCCCTATAGTTTGATTTCGATATCTACTCCTGATGGAAGGTCGAGGTTTTTAAGTGCTTCGACTGTTTCTTTCTTAGGATTGGTAATATCGATAATGCGTTTGTGTGTTCTGATTTCGAATTGTTCACGAGAATCCTTGTATTTGTGAACCGCTCTTAAAATCGTATAAACTTGTCTTTCCGTCGGTAGCGGAATAGGACCCACAACAGTAGCCCCAGTCTTTTTCGCCACATCCACGATGCGTTCAGCACTGAGATCAAGATTGACATGATCGTAGGCTTTTAGGCGAACCCGAATCTTGGTAGTTTTTGCCATGAAATTTCCTCCTATATCACTTTCAGGCTTCAACTGTGACCGCTCTAGGCGAATTACCGGAACACACCTTCATGACAACGCCTGTGGGTGTGTCCGCAACCTCGCATATCAACGCGGCCAGTCAACGTTAAAATACTACCCTATACGTGTAGGCGTGTCAATAATTTATTTAAAGAATATTCAAACAAAAAATTGAGTAATTCAAAAAGAATAAAAATGGAAAAAGTGCTAATTTTTGTCCTTGTTTTTCACTTTTTGAGGTATTTTTTGTACGAATAGATACATCCACAGTACTCTTGGAAATACATATTATGTTCTTTAATGATGACTAACGATTTTTCATAACCATCGTTCTTCTTGAAATCAGCGAAAAGCCATTTAACAGGAGAATAAAGTTCACTTAATTCAGAACCAATGCGATTAATATCTTGAGCATTCTTATACCTAGAAATAGTCATTACTGTTCCAAAGTAATCGAAATTATGTTCTTTAGCGTAACGGAATCCAAACTCCAATCTCTTACGAAAGCAAATTCGACATCTTTCATGTCCTTCTGGCAAATCAGCGTATGGTTCTAAATCTTTATTGTAGTTTAAATTGTCATATTCAAATGTAATGACATCAAGATTATAATTTTGTTCTTTATAGTAATTAATTGCTTCATTTAATCGGCGATCATATTCTTCTTTTGGGTAAATATTAGAATTGTTATAAATAAGTGTAATATCAAAATAAGGAAGAAGTTCAATTAATGGAATTGTTGAACAAGGCCCACAGCAAATATGAAGCAATAATTTTGGCTTAACTTCCAAATTTTTAACTGAATCAATTAACTTTTGTAACTCTTTTTGATAATTTTTATTTTTTGTTTCCATAGATAAACATAGCGTCCCCAAAAGAGAAAAAGCGATATTTAGATTCCACAGCGTGCTTATAAACTTCAAGAGTAAATTCTCGACCCATAAAAGCCGAAACAAGCATGATTAAGGTACTTTTTGGAAGATGGAAATTCGTGATTATTGCATCCACTGCTTTATATTCATAACCGGGTTGAATAAAAATATTAGTTTGTTCTTTTGTAGGTTTAAACTCACCGTATTTTGTAATATTAGCTTCTAGAGTTCTAATGCTCGTTGTCCCAACTGCAATAATTCTTCTATTTTCTTTTTTGGCGAGATTTAAAATATCTGCAGCTTCTTCACTGATTTCATATATCTCACTATGCATGTGATGATCTTTTGTATCTTGAACTTTAACAGGTCTAAATGTTCCTAAACCAATGTGGAGGGTAATATCCACTACTTGAACTCCTAGAGCTTTAAGTTGATCAAATATTTCATCAGTGAAATGAAATCCAGCGGTAGGCGCTGCGGCACTACCTTCAAACTTAGCGTAAACTGTTTGGTATCTATCGTTAGTGCAAAGTTGCTTTTTAATATAGGGAGGGAGAGGCATCTTACCTAATTCATCGAGTAATTTCATGAATATTCCTTGATAATAAAATTTTACTTCCCTTAGTCCTTCTTCTTTTACTTTGGTGATTTCCGCGATGAGTTTTCCTTCACCAAAATTTATTCTTGTTCCCACTTTTAATGATTTAGCGGGTTTACAAAGTACTTCCCAATCATCCCCAATTAATTGTTTTAAGAGTAAAAGTTCGCAGTGGGCATTAGTTACTTCCTTGATTCCTAGTAACCTAGCGGGAATAACCTTAGTGTTGTTTCTTACTAAAACATCACCTTTTTTAAAATACTTAACAATATCAAAAAACATGTGGTCTTCATATGTTTTTGAATCTTTATTAACTACAAGTAAACGAGAGTGATCCCTTTTATCACTCGGAGTTTGAGCGATTAATTCTTCAGGTAAATCAAAATCAAATAAATCAATATTCATCAAAAGCCTCTTTTATCGCCAAAAGCACTTAGTGTGAGTTTTAAATAATCGCCAAATCGATCTTCTTGAATTGCTCTTCTCGCCCCTTCCATAACATGAATTAAAAATCTGATGTTATGAATAGAGAGAAGTCTTTTCCCGAACATCTCGTCAGAAACATAGAGATGTCTTAAATATGCTTTAGTGTAATTCTTACAAGAATAGCAATCACAATTTGGATCAAGTGGAGTTAAATCGTCTTTATACTTAGCGTTTAAAATATTTACTCTACCTGTGCTGGTCATCAAAGCACCATGTCTTGCTAGTCTAGTGGGAAGGACACAATCAAACATATCAATTCCTCGAGCAATTCCTTCTAATAGATAATCGATGGAACCCACTCCCATTAGATAACGTGGTTTATCTTTAGGCAAATGCTTAACCGCATAATCAACCATCTTTAAACAAATATCTTTAGGTTCTCCTATCGACGTTCCACCGATTGCATAGCCAGGAAAATCTAACTTGACTAACTCTCTTGTGCACATTTCTCGAAGATCTTCAAACTCCCCACCTTGGACAATACCAAATAAGGCCTGGTCTTGTCGTGTATGAGCATCTAATCCTCTTTTAGCCCACCTAATTGTCCTTTCAGTGGACCTTTTAGCGTATTCATAACTCACCGGATAAGGAATGCATTCATCAAATGACATGATGATATCAGCGCCCAACTTTTCTTCAATTTTGATAACAGATTCTGGAGTATAAAATAACTTATCTCCATTTAAATGATTTTTAAAGTGAACTCCTTCTTCAGTTATCTTTCTATTTTCAGATAAAGAGAAAACTTGAAATCCACCTGAATCAGTTAAAATAGGTCCATCGTAATTCATAAACTTATGCAATCCACCAGCCTTTTGAACCAAATCAGCGCCTGGTCTTAAAGAAAGATGATAAGTATTAGCTAAAATGACACCAGTACCTAAGGATTTTAATTCTTCAGGAGACAAACCTTTAACGGTCGCTAGTGTGCCGACAGGCATAAACATCGGAACTTCAACATCTCCGTGTGGGGTATGGAGAATCCCATATCGAGCACCTGTTTGTTTATCAATATGTAATATTTCTAAATAAAAGTCTTTCATAATGCCGAATCATTATAAATGATATTACCATTTAAAATCAATATTCCGCGATGCTCCGATTAAGGAAAAGAAATCCTTTCTCTTCCTCAAAGCCAAAAAGATAAAGTAACCCACTAGAAGGACAACGAATTCTCCAAGTGCTACCTGAAAAGTAGAAAGCCAAAATGGTTCCTTTAAAACATAAAATAGTTCAAAACCAATTAATAAAGAATTAATCACAGTTCCTATCGCTACTCCGAATAGTAAATGTTTTAATAACGAGATTAAAGAAACTGTAATAAGTGTCGCTAAGCCACCGAATAACATATCGTACAATCCAATAGGAGAAGCAAGATTTGAAATAAGACAACCGATAGTTAATCCAATGATATAAGAAGGATTAAAAAACGAAAGAAAGATAAGTATTTCAGCGACTCTAAATTGAATTCCTAAAAATGAAATAGGGTAGGTTATAAATGTCAGAGCAATATAAATCGCGGCAATCACACCGTTTAGAATAATCTTTTTTGTTAAATTGTTCATTTTTTCTCCTTGTTTTTTCCGTGTGGTTACTCAAGGACAACACACGTATTTAAATAAATTATTAGTTTTGAATTATGGAACTAGATGAGGAAATCTCCGGACCTGGTTTTACTAAAACTGAAATTAAACAAACTACTGCAATAACAAGTAAAACACTAATGATGATCAAGAACGTTAATGTAACTTTGTTGCTACATAATTTTCTAAATAAATCTTTCATCATTTAATTTCCTTAAGCACAAGTGGGAGGATATCTAAAATTTTGACATCTTTATTCAAAGTTCTTTCAATCGAATTAGTGGAAACAATATCAGAAACACCGCATTTGCGGAGTTTTTCACTGCAATTCGTGGACATAACCGCATGAGAAGCTCCCACTAAAACAGTTTTAGCACCATTCTCAAATAAGAGTTTTGTAGCGGACATGATCGTTCCACCAGTATCGATAATGTCATCAATAATAATACAAACCTTGCCTCTCACTGAATCATCTTTTAGTTTTAAATGTTCCGCCATATTGGCTTTAGGGCGATATTTATCTAAAATGACTTTTTTAGAGCCAGGAATTTCTTCGACAAGATGATCTGCTCGAATGTTACTACCATGATCTGGAGAGACAATCACAACCTGTGAAAAATCAATATGATGCTCATTAAGATAGTTACGATAATACTCTCCAAATAAACTTGTTGTACTTTCATTGGTAATTGGTATTGTAAAGAACGACTCAATAATTGGATGGTGTAGGTCAAATGTAATCAATCTATTCACATTCGTGGTATTGAGTATTTTAGCTACAACTTGACAGGAAACTGGCTCATTATATCCAGTTACTCTTTCCTGCCTAGAATAGCCAAAATATGGCATGAATAAGGTAACGCTTTTTGCTCCACTTCTTGAAACACTATCAAGGAATAAAAGAAGTTCAAATAGTTTCTCATGTGCCTTCTTTTTAGTGGATTGAATAACAATTACATCTTTATTTTTAACGATTGATAATGTTTTAACTAGTATCTCTCCATCAGAAAAATGAGTGATAGAAACTCTTCCTAGAGAAGCATTAAGAGATTTAGCAACTTCTCTAGCTAATTTTCGATTCGCAGAGAGAGTAAAAACAATATAATTCTTTTCCATAAACTAACGATAATATTTGGTGATCATCTTCAATATTTCAAGAGTGGTATCGTACTCACCCTTTAATCTATTTTCATCAATAGGCAATCCTTTTTTCTTTAAATATTGTACAAGGTTTTTAGTGTAAAACCAAAGGTATACCTCAACTTGTGTAAAATCTTTTTTCTTTTCATAAACTTCGTTTTTATAAGATAGATAATAAAGCTTATTATTTACTAATATCCATTTATCAATAGAAAAATCAAGTCTCATCCTAGAGTTTTTTGCGTACCAGTTCATTGCAAAAACTTGTTCATAAATAGATTCATCATGTGGTCCTTTAATAATTAAAGATTCAATTGTTTCACCTTTTAAATATTGTTCCACTACAAAGCCACTTTTTTTATCAATCTTGTAGATTTTAGCAACATTAACTCCAGAATGCGCTAATAAGCGATTAGTGTTTAAAAAGTGTTCAAATTCTTTACTGTTAGGATCATATTTTTTTATAAAAAAATCTTTATTTTTATAAGTCGCATGATATGAAGAATCATCGATTTCTTCACACACTAAATACTTTTTTCTTTTAATAACTATTTCCATGTAAAAAATAATAACAATAACTAATTACAAATAATAGTTATTTATTTAAAATATGGCTAAGATAAATAGGAAAGAAATGAGGTTTTAAAATGAACAATATTGATAGATTTCTAAGATATGTTAAAATTGACACCCAATCAGATGACACCACTCATGTCACCCCATCAACGGAAAAACAAAAAGACTTGGGTCATTTATTAGTAAAAGAGTTAAAAGAATTGGGAATAGAAGATGCCTACATGGATGAATGGGGTATTGTCTATGGACATTTAAAAGGTGAAGGAGAATTAACAATTGGTGTTAATGCTCATATGGATACTGCCCTTGAAGTAACAGGTAAAAATGTTAAATCTAAAATAATCTCTAACTATGATGGTAGGGACATTGCCCTAAACGAAAACGTCATCATGAAAGTTGAGAATTTTCCAAGATTAAAAAAATATGTTGGAAACGATTTGGTCGTTACTGATGGTACTACATTATTAGGCGCTGATGATAAAGCTGGAATTGGTATCATTATGTCTGTCTTAGAATACTTTCATAATCATCCAGAAGTTAAACATCATAACATTTCCATCTGTTTTACAGTGGATGAAGAAATAGGAGAAGGAGCTTTACATTTCTCACTAGAGAAAATGAAAGCAGATTATGCTTACACTATCGATGGTGGAGAAATTGATTGTATCGATTATGAGAATTTTAATGCAAAAGCGGTAAAGATAAATATCAAAGGAGTTTCAATCCACCCAGGAGAAGGAAAAAATGCTTTGATAAATGCTCTAATTGTCGCTAACGATTTTATCAATACCCTCCCTCATGACGAAACACCATTTGATAGTGAATTAGACCAAGGATATTGGCATCTTAATTCAATTGATGGAACAAGTGATGAAGCCACAATTGAAATGATTTTAAGAGATTTTGAGCATGATGGAATGAATCGAAGAGTTCAACAAATTGAAGATGGAATTAAGGCAGTTCAAAGTAAGTATCCGAAAGCACAAGTTTCATATTCGATAAGAGACCAATATCTCAACATGAAACCATTTGTGGAAAAACATCCAGATATTATCCTCAAAGCGGAAGTTGCACTTATTAATAATGGTATCAAACCACGCC
>Ga0129317_1001445_pt1 | contig 17397 bp, 18 predicted proteins | sample Cm1ome_FD_94430 | JGI IMG/M metagenome (GOLD analysis project Ga0129317, IMG submission 94430) | Eastern black-and-white colobus group fecal microbial communities from Wisconsin, USA - Cm1105 metagenome | ecosystem: Host-associated > Mammals > Digestive system > Large intestine > Fecal | place... | reverse complement strand
GTGTGTAGGACAATACTCTCGCCTCCGTGTTGATGTTGTTGTGGTGACTCCATTTTACACTTTGGCCTGCGTATTGTCTTCTTATTTTTCGCCTGTTGCACTTCAGATTGTAACCTGCCCCCCCGCCTTCCACAGGGGGGCCAGACACTCCCACACAAAGCCGCAGGCCAGCAGGTAGGGGATGACATGCCTCCACCGCAGGGCGGGCAGGCGGCCCAGCCCCAGCAGCAGGTCCAGCCAGGCGGCCATGGCCAGCCCGGCCCATATGTCGTTGGCGTAGCAGGACAGGAACCAGCCCGCCAACCCCTCCGCCCACCTGCCCAGCCACAGCCGGTTTGCCAGGTAAAACAGTCCGGCGGCGGCGCAGACCGCCGCGTTGAACATGACGCGCCGCCTCACAGGAAGGAGAGAAGAATCAGGGCCCCCACCACGCCTAAAATCACCGCCAGCACCACCATGCCGAAGGACAGGGGCTCCGGCGGGGACTCCTTCTGGCTGGAGAGGGGGGCCACCGGGGTCCCCTTGACCAGCTGGCTGGCGGTGCTGTCCCCCTGATTTGGGTAGGTGAGAAGGCGGGCGCAGGGCTCCATCAGCTTCAGGGCCCGCCGGGCCGTTCCGCAGTCCGCGTTTCTGCACAGGACGACGGGGGGGAAGAGAAGCATGCTGTCCGCGTCCTGCGAGGACAGGTCTCCCCCCTTCTCTTTGAACAGCTCCAGAATCCGGTCGGGCAGGATGACGTCCGTGCCGCCGCCCTGCATCAGCTCCCGGTAAAACTGGGCCAGCCGGTCCCGGGTCATGTTCAGGTTGCTGATCTGGTCCAGCACCAGAACGTACCGCCCCCGCTCCAGGTCGCCGCCTTCTGTCAGGCTTTTTCCGCAGTTGGGGCAGAAGCGGTCCAGCCCCGTGACCACGGCCTGGCAGCCGGGACACCGGGCGGGGGCGGCCTCCCGCGCCCCGTCCTCCCCCAGCAGCAGCCAGTCGGAGGACACCCCGAACAGCCGGCACATCTCCGCGATATAGGCCACATCCGGGTTGGTCTGGCCGCTCTCCCATTTGCTCACCGCCTGGCGGGACACCCCCAGCTTTTCCCCCAGCTGCTCCTGGGAAAGCCCGGCCTGCTTTCGGGCCAGGGCGATGCGTTCATGCAGTTCCATATGAAAAATTCCCTCCTGTCTTGTGCCTTCAGAATACCAGAATCCGGATAAAATCACAAGAAAAAGAAGCTGGAAGATTGTCAACCTCAGGTTGACAGGGGAGAAAACGGGGCTTTTTGTCAGAAAAAACCGGGCCGCCCTTGACACCCGGAGGCGGGAATGTTAATATAATGACCTGTAACAGGTGCGAGGAACGGAAAGAGTAGCGTCTGCGTCAAAGAACAGAGAGGGCCCTTCACCGGCTGAAAGGGGGCCTGCGGCGGCGGGACGGGAAGTGCATCCGGGAGCACGGGGCGTAATGGCCCCCGGCTCGGCCCCGATAGCGGCCGGTAAAGTGAGAAATGAGAGTGGAACCGCGAGTCGTCGCCTCTTATACCCCCAGTGGGTGTAGGAGGTTTTTTTGTTTGTCTGTCCCCTCTTTGAAGGAGGGAGAAGGAGGCGCCATGTTCAAAGGGTTAAATGAGCTGCTGGAGGCCTACCAGCGCCGGGACCCCGCCGCCCGGTCCAAGGTGGAAATCTTTCTGCTGTACCAGGGGGTGCACGCCACCCTGTATCACCGGATGGCCCACTGGTTATACTGTCGGAACTGGAAGTTTTTGGCCCGCATTGTCTCCCAGTGGAGCCGGTTTTGGACGGGGATCGAGATCCACCCCGGGGCGAAAATCGGCCGCCGCCTGGTCATCGACCACGGCATGGGCATCGTCATCGGAGAGACGGCGGAGGTGGGGGACGACTGCCTGATTTACCACGGGGTTACCCTGGGGGGCACCGGCAAGGACCATGGCAAGCGCCACCCCACCATCGGCAACAACGTGCTGATCAGCTGCGGCGCCAAGGTGCTGGGGCCCTTCAAGGTGGGAGACAACGCCCGGATCGCCTCCAACGCCGTCGTCCTCAGCGAGGTGCCGGAGGATGCCACCGCCGTGGGCATCCCGGCCCAGATTGTCCGGATTGCCGGGCGGGCCACCCACTACGCCGACGATGTGGACCAGACCAGCGTGGAAAATCCCACCCTGGAAAAGCTGGCCGCCCTGGCCGCCCGGGTGGAGGAGCTGGAGAAAATTTATCAGAGAGAACAGGAGCGTGTCCCCCTATGAAGCTGGATCAAATTGACCATGTGGCCATTATCACCTCCGACTACCGGAAAACCCTGGAGTTTTATGTGGAGAAGCTGGGCTTTTCCCTGCTCCGGGACAGCTTCCGCCCGGAGCGGGGGGACTGGAAGCTGGACCTGCGGCAGGGCGGCGTCCAGCTGGAAATCTTTGTCATGCCCAATGCCCCCGCCCGTCCCAGCCAGCCGGAGGCCCGGGGACTGCGCCACCTGGCCTTCTGGGTGCCCGATGTGGAGCGGGCGGCGGGGGAGCTGGAGGCGCTGGGCATCCCCTGCCAGCCCATCCGGATGGATACCGACACCAACCGGCGCATCACCTTTTTCCATGACCCGGACGGACTGCCCCTGGAACTGCACGAGTGAAAAGCTGAAAGGATAAGGAGAGAGAATATGTATCTTTATAATTCCGCCACACATAAAAAGGAAGTGTTTCAGACCCATACCCCCGGCCGGGTGGAGATGTACACCTGCGGCCCCACGGTGTACCACTTTGCCCATATCGGCAACCTGCGCTCCTATATCATGGAGGATGTGCTGGAGAAGTTTCTCCGCTTTACCGGGTATGACGTGAACCGGGTGATGAACATCACCGACGTGGGCCACCTGGCCTCCGACGCGGACACCGGGGAGGATAAGATGCTAAAGGGGGCCAAGCGGGAGCACAAGTCCGTCATGGAGATCGCCCAGTTCTATACCGACGCCTTCTTTGAGGACTGCCGCAAGCTGAATATCAAGCGCCCCGACGTGGTGGAGCCCGCCACCAACTGCATCAGCGACTATATCAACATTGTCTCCGGCCTGCTGGAAAAGGGCTTCGCCTATGAGGCGGGGGGCAACGTGTACTTCGACTCCTCCAGGCTGGACCGGTACTATATCTTCAACGACCACGACGAGGAGGATTTGGCCGTGGGCGTCCGGGAGGGGGTGGAGGAGGACCCCAACAAGCGCAGCAAGAATGACTTTGTCCTCTGGTTCACCAAGTCCAAGTTTGAGGACCAGGCCCTGAAATGGGACTCCCCCTGGGGGGTGGGCTACCCCGGCTGGCACATCGAGTGCTCCGGCATCTCCCTGAAATACAACGGGGAGTACCTGGACCTCCACTGCGGCGGCGTCGACAACGCCTTCCCCCACCACACCAACGAGATCGCCCAGAGCGAGAGCTATCTGGGCCACCCCTGGTGCAGCCAGTGGTTCCACGTCCACCACCTGAACACCAACAGCGGCAAAATGTCCAAGTCCAAGGGGGAGTTTTTGACCGTCTCCCTCCTGGAGGAGAAGGGGTACGACCCCCTGGCATACCGGTTCTTCTGCCTTCAGAGCCACTACCGGAAGGGGCTGGTCTTTTCCTGGGAGAACCTGGACAACGCCGCCCAGGCATACAACAAGCTCATTTCCCGGGTGGCCGCCCTCAGCCCGGAGGACGGTCCGGTGGACCAGGGGGTCCTGGCGGAGTACAGGGCCAAATTTGACCAGGTGATGGGCAACGACCTGAACACCGCCCAGGGCGTCACCGCCCTGTACGACGTGCTGAAGGCCAAGACCAACGGGGCCACCAAGCTGGCCATTCTGGACAGCTTTGACCAGGTGCTGTCCCTGTCCCTGCTGGACAAGGGGGCCAAGGAACGTAAGGCCAGCCAGGGAAGGCTGGTATCCAGCACCGGCGGCTACACCGTCACCGGTGAGGGGGACCCGGAGATCGACGCCCTGGTCCAGGCCCGGGGCGAGGCCAAGCGGGCCAAGGACTTTGCCCAGGCCGACCGGCTCCGGGATGAGCTGAAGGCCCGGGGCATCGAGGTCACCGACGTGCCCGGAGGGGCCGTCTGGAAGAGAATGTAATCGGAAGTGATGAGAAAGAACAGGGGGGCAGGAAGGGGGGAATCCCCTTCCTGCCCCCCTTGGGCTGTGAATAAACCCTTCCGGCCCCGCCCTCACCCCTCCAGCCTGATCCGCTCCACCAGCCGCCTGGTCCGCTCCGTGTCCTCCAGGAATTTCAGGTCGGGGGCGTCGGTGGGGGAAGCGGCGGCTTGACGGCCCTGGGACAGGCCCTCCCGGCGGTCCTGGCGGGCCTGACAGCGCTGCTGCCACCGTGTGGTGTCCCGGAGAATGTTGCCGCCCATGAACTCACAGGCGATTCTGGTCTGGGAGTGAAGGTTGGGGAAACCATCCGCGACCTCCTCCATGGTGACGTCCTCCCCCCGGCAGATCCGGTCCGCGTAGGTAAACAGAACGGTGAGCAGCAGCCCCCGCTGCTCCATGGTCAGCTGAGACAGCGTGGGGTAGTTGTCCAGATAGATCAAAAAGCTTTTTTTCATATGGTTTAAACACCCTCCTTATGTAAGTGGGAGGAAGAGGGGAAAAAGTTGTACGATTCCCTGCAAATAGGGCTCCGTTATGGTTATGGAAATGGTTATGGAAATGGTTATGGTTATGGAGGGGGCGCCGCCTCCGGAGCGGCGGAGAAAGAGAAAAAAGAGCCCTTTTTTGGGGGGGAGGGGCCGGGGGAAATATTTCCGGAACCCCATTGACAGTAAAAATCTTTTCTGCTATACTGAGATTAACTTAATAAGAATTATTCTTATTTAAGAATAACAGAGATGAAAGTGAGGAAATAATCATGCCTGAACTGAAGGGGAGCAAGACCGAACAGAATCTGTGGACCGCCTTTGCCGGGGAGTCCCAGGCCCGGAACAAGTATACTTATTTTGCCTCAAAGGCCAAGAAGGACGGCTATGTCCAGATCTCCAAGATTTTTGAGGAGACCGCCGCCAACGAGAAGGAGCACGCCGAGATCTGGTTCAAGCTGCTGGAGGGCATTGGCACCACCGCCGAGAACCTGAAGGCCGCCGCCCAGGGGGAGAACTACGAGTGGACCGATATGTACGCCGCCATGGCCAAGGAGGCCGCGGAGGAGGGCTTTGACCACATCGCCTTCCTGTTTTCCGAGGTGGCCAAGATCGAGAAGGAGCATGAGGAGCGCTATCTGAAGCTGCTGGCCAACGTGGAGGGGGGAATTGTCTTCTCCCGTGACGGCGACATGATCTGGCAGTGCAGCAACTGCGGCCACATCCATGTGGGCAAGCAGGCCCCCGAGCTGTGCCCCGTCTGCGCCCACCCCAGAGATTATTTCCAGCTGAAGGCTGAGAACTACTGAGAATAAGCAGTCCGGTGAGACTGCCGAACAAGTGGCTGCGCCGCTTGTTGGAGAAGGACCGCAGGAAAGCCTTCCCTTAATTTTCTGCAAAATTGTGGGAAAATCTTTCGCGGGAAGTGTCGTTTCCCAGGCGCATGTCATGGGAAATGAGGGGCTTTCACGTGATTCCCCCGCCCGCGGGCGGGGGAACTCCCTGCGGGAGGGCTTTTTCAATAGCAGGCTGTGGAAAGGGGACCGTTAAGGTTCCCTTTCCTTTTAATTCATAGAGCCTTCAGAACATGTTTGAATGCCGCTCGGCCCGTCGAAAAGAGGTTTCCGCAGGCTGACCGGACGGCCAAGGCCGCCTGGTGTTTGTGGAGCCGGGCGCGGCGGGGAAGGCGGTTTAGATGCTGTAAAAATTTCAGCATATGCAGGGAAAATCAGGGATTTCAGGTGGGACAGCTTGCAAAAACAGCAATTTCGGATATAATAAGACAGATACGTAATTAAAGGAGTTGTTATTGTGTTTTCCCTGGTGAAGCCGAAGCGGTGCGCCCTGGCCCTGTTGGGCAGCGGGATTCTGGCTTTTGGCTTGTACAATGTACACGCGCTGTCCGGCGTGACGGAGGGCGGCGTTCTGGGCATGACCCTGCTGCTGCACCACTGGTTTGACATCTCTCCGGCGCTGTCCGGGCTGGTTATGAACGCGGCCTGCTATTTGCTGGGCTGGAAGCTGCTGGGGCGGGCATTTATTGCCTACTCCATTGTGGCCGGCGGGGGATTTTCGGTGGTTTACGCCGTCTGTGAGCAGTTCGACCCCCTGTGGCCCCGGCTGGCGGAGCGGCCGCTCCTGGCCGCTCTGCTGGGGGCTTTGTTCGTGGGGGTGGGCGTTGGGCTCAGCGTCCGGGCCGGGGGCGCCCCGGGAGGGGATGACGCCCTGGCCATGAGCATTTCCGCCGTGACCCACTGGAAGCTCCAGTGGGCCTATCTCATCAGTGATCTGGTGGTGCTGGCCCTGTCCGCCACTTATATCGATCTGAAGCGGCTGGCCTGCTCTCTGCTGACGGTGATGCTGTCCGGCCAGATCATCGGCGTGGTCCAGATCCTTGGCCTGCCGAAGAAAAAGCCGGACCGTGAGGACCCTGCCGCCGACGGAGGAGCGGTTTAAAGGAACAGAACCCCTCGTCGGAGCAAAGTCCATTTCATTCGGAACACCCTAACGGGTATTCCTCACTCCATTCCCTTGCTCCTCCTCTCCAAACCGAACCCGCTTACGCTGGGCTTCGGTTTGGGTTGCGGCTTCGCCGCCGGGGACGGGGGCGCGGCAAAGTCCATTTCATTCGGAACACCCTGGCGGGTATTCCTCACTCCATTCCCTTGCCCCTCCTCTCCAACCGGGACCCACGTTGTTGGGCTCCCGGTTGGTTGCGGCTTCGCCGCCGGGGACGGGGATACGGCAAGGTCCTCTTTCCGTCCTGATTCCTAGGGTAGGGCGGGGTCTTGCCCCCGTTGCGTTTTCCGTCCAGCCGCCACAGCTGGTTGGCATCAGGCGCACCCAGTCCGAAGAGACAGATCCCAATTTTTCACCAGCCAGGGCCCTGTGGCCCGGAAGGAGACGCTTTCGCCCGTCAGGTTTTGCGCGCCGGATTTGCCTTCCGGCAAACAGCGGTGCGTCCCCCGTTTCAGGGGGCCCGGGGGAAAGCGTCCTGTGGGACGCAGGCCCACCGGGGACGCTGTCCCCCGGCGGGCTTTGGTCACTTTGGCCCGTTCCAAAGTGACCCGCCGCCGAAGCGGCGGAATCCCCGCCGGGGCGGCTGTTCCGGCAAATTAAAATCTCCCCCGCGCCGCTGGGCGCGGGGGAGATTTTAATCTTTGGATCGGCTGAGGCCCCGGTGGGGCAGCGGCCGCATGTCACAGGACCTTGCTGAGAAACAGCTGGGTCCGGGGGTGCTGGGGGTTGGAGAAAAACTCTGCGGGGGTGTTCTCCTCCAGGATTTTGCCGCCGTCCATAAACAGGACCCGGCTGCCCACCTCCCGGGCAAAGCCCATCTCGTGGGTGACCACCACCATGGTCATCCCCTCCTGGGCCAGCTCCTTCATCACGTCCAGCACCTCGCCCACCATCTCCGGGTCCAGGGCGGAGGTGGGCTCGTCAAAGAGCATGACCTTGGGCTGCATGGCCAGGGCCCGGACGATGGCGATGCGCTGCTTCTGCCCGCCGGACAGCTGGGCGGGGTAGGCGTCGGCCTTCTCCTCCAGGCCCACCCGCTTGAGCAGGGCGGCGGCGGTCTGGTTTGCCTCCTCCCGGTCCATCAGGCCGGTGCGCACCGGGGCCAGGGTGATGTTCTGCCGGATGGTCATGTTGGGGAACAGGTTGAAGTGCTGGAACACCATGCCCATCTGGCGGCGCAGCTTGTCGATCTCCGACTTGGGGTTTGTGATCTCAACGCCGTCAAAGGTGATGGTGCCGGCGGTGGGGGTCTCCAGCAGGTTGAGGCAGCGCAGAAATGTGGACTTGCCCGAGCCCGAGGGCCCGATGACCACCACCTTTTCCCCGGGGAAGATGTGCTGGTCGATGTGGTCCAGCACCAGGTGGTCGCCAAAGGATTTGCTTAAATGCTTAACGTCGATCACTTTGACGCAGCCTCCTTTCCAGCTTGCCCTGAAACCAGGAGAAGATCAGGACCATAATCAGGTACATGAGCGCGGTGATGATGTAGGGGTACATGGGCTCGTAGGTCTTGGTCACAATGGATTTTGCGAAATAGAGGATCTCCTTGCCGGCAATGACGCTGATGAGGGAGGTGTCCTTCAGCAGTACGATGAACTCGTTGCCCAGGGCGGGGAGAATGGATTTGAAGGCCTGGGGGACCACGATGAAGCGCATGGTGTCCAGGTAATTCAGACCGAGGGAGCGCCCGGCCTCCGCCTGCCCGGGGTCCAGGGACATGAGTCCCCCGCGGATGATCTCGGCCACATAGGCCCCCGAGTTGATGCCCAGGGTCAGCGCGCCCACGGCGGTGGCGTTTCGGCTGTTGGAGAAGATGACAAAGCCCATAATCATCAGCTGCACCATCATGGGGGTGCCCCGGATGATGGTGACGTAGACCTTGCACACCAGGTTGACCAGGCCCAGGATGAGATTTTTCCGGCCGGGCCGCTGCTGGTCGTGGGCGGTGCGCACCACCGCCACCAGCACGCCCAGGGCCACGCCCAGGGCCAGAGCCATCACCGTTACCTGCAGGGTGGTGCCCAGCCCCTGGAAGTATTGGAGCCACCGGTCGTTGAGGAACCAGGCGCGGTAAAATTTCACGTAAAAATCCTGCCAGCCGCTGAGGCTGCCGGCGGCGGACAGTGTTTCGTACAGATGAGCCAAATCCATCTGTGCTCTCCTTTCTCTTTCCCAGCCTTCCAAACACGGCGGAAGGGGCGGCCTAAGCTGCCCCTTCTGCAAGATGCGCCCGAATATCAGTCGGCAGTGATGTACTTGTCAATGATGGTCTGAACGGTGCCGTCGGCAATCAGCTCGTTGAGGGCGGTGTTGACGGCGGTCAGCAGGGCTTCGTTGCCCTCGTCCACGGCGGCGCAGTAGTCCTCGGTGACCCACTCGCCGGGGAGGATGGTCAGGCCGGTGTTGGCGTCCACATAGGCCTGGGCGGGGGCCTGGTCGATGATGACCGCGTCGATCTGGCCGTTGAGCAGAGCCTGGACGGCGACGGCGCCGTTGTCATAGGCCAGGACGTGGTCCTCGCCGTAGCCCCCGTTGTCCGGGGTGTCGGAGGCATAGATGTAGCCGGTGGTGCCCCGCTGGGTGCCGATCATCTTTTCACCCAGGTTGTCCATGGTCACGTCGGAGCCCTCCTTGACGATGACCACTTGCACGCCGGTGGCGTAGCTGTCGGTGAAGTCCATCACCTGGTCCCGGTCCTCCTGGTAGCTCAGGCCGGCCAGCACCATGTCGGCGGCGTTGTTCTGCACGGCCATCAGGGCGGAGTCAAACTCCATGTCGTCGATGACCAGCTCCAGATTCAGCTTCCGGGCAATGGCGTGGGCGATCTCGATGTCGATGCCCTCAAAGCCGGTGCCCTCAAAGCCGGCGCCGTCGGCCACCATCTCATAGGGGGGGAACTGGGCGTTGGTGGACATAATCAGCTTGCCCTCCTCCACGGTGGTGAAGGCGGCGGGGGAGCTGGAGGAGCTGCCGGAGGCATCGGAGCCGGAAGCGGAACCGGAGGCGGAACCGGCGCCGTTGGAGCCGGAGCCGCCGCCGCAGGCGGCAAGGCTGAGGGTCATGGCCATCGCCATGGCAAAGGCAAGAAACTTTTTCATGTTAAAATCTCCTTTTCAATTCTCCCCGGACACGCCGGGGAGGATGTCGTGTATGAGTATACCCCACGGAGACATGCACAGTCAATAGATAAATATCCATAAATGGAGAAAAGATATTGTGCCCTTTTGGGGCAAAATACGGGTGAAAGATAAGGAAACGGCTGGGGACGGCGGCCGGAGGGGGCGGAGGTGAATAAAAGGCGAAATATGCAAAAAAATATTCATACAGAGGGGGCGCTGGGGAAGGGGGCGGAACCATTTGCCTGATTATTTCGTCAAACCCCTGTGAGGCCGGACAAAGGGGCCGCCCGGCCTTAAATTTTTCTTAAAGATCAGTACGAACCCCTTGCATTTTTCGAACAAGCGGGTATGCTTATAAGGACACGGTGAAAACCGTTTTTTTCGGAGGAAGTCAATGAGAGCGCTGTTATACAAGGATACCTTCCCCAGGCTGGCGGCGGATATGAGGGCCCGGCCGGGCAAATGGCTGTCCCGGCTGGTGTTTTTGCTGGGGCCCTGGGTCTGTCTGTGGATGGTGGAAATTTTAAATCAAAACGATGTGTTTGAGGACCTGGACGGCTGGCAGGTGCTGATGAACATGGTGTGGTACTACAGCCTGTTTGCGGTCTGCCGGCTGGTGCTGGGGCGGCTCCGGCGGGCCGCCGCCCTGGGGGCGGCCCTGTCCTTTTTCGTGGGGCTGGTCAACCACTATATCCTCCGGTTCCGGGGGCGGATTCTCTTCCCGGCGGACCTGTCCGGGTGGCGGACGGCGGCCAACGTGGCCGAGGGCTTTGACTATTCGCCGGACTGGTACATCTGCCAGGCGGCGGTGCTGCTGACGGCCTATCTGTTTCTGGTGTGGATGTGCCCGGCCCAGAGGAGGCGGGCCCGGATGCCCCTGGCGGGGGGGCTGCTGCTGTGGGCGGCGGTGCTGGGGTACGGCTACGCCTTCTTCTGCACCGGGATGCTCCCGGCCCTGGATATCTACACCCAGCAGTGGGTGACCCAGCGCAACGGATTTCTGCTGAACTTTACCGTGGCTCTGCGCTACAGCTCGGTGGATGAGCCGGAGGGCTACTCCCGGGAGGCGGTGCTGGCCCTGATGGAGGAGTACCCGGGCACGGCGGGGGGCGCGGACGTCCGCCCGGTGAATATCATCGGAATTATGAACGAGTCCTTTGCCGACTTCTCCATCTTCGACGGCTTTGAGGCGTCGGAGGACCCCACCCCCTTTCTCCACTCCCTGGAGGAGAACACCATCAAGGGGTGGATGTACGCCCCCGTCACCGGGGGAGGCACCGCCAGCGTGGAGTTTGAGTACCTCACCGGCTTCTCCACCCTGTTCCAGCCCCCCCACACCGTGGCCTACCAGCTGTATGTGGAGGAGGGGATGCCCTCCCTGGCCGCGCTGGCGGGGAGCGAGGGGTATGAGACCACCGCCTTCCACCCCTACAAGTCCTCGGGGTGGAACCGGGTGCTGGCCTACGACTACCTGTCCTTCCATCATCAGATGTACGAGGAGGACGTGGAAAACGGTTACTATATCCGCCACTACGTCTCCGACCTGTCCGACTATGAGATGATTTTCAGGTCCACACAGCGGGAGGACTTCACCTTCTTTTTCAACGTCACCATGCAGAACCACAGCGGCTACGCCCAGGGGTGGAACAACCTGGAGCGGACCATTCAGCTGCCCGATCACCTGAGGCGGGCGGACTCCACGGCGGAGCAGTACTTCGATCTGGCGCTGGAGAGTGACAAGGCCCTGGAGGAGCTGATCCGGTACTACAGCCACTGTGACGAGCCCACGATGATCGTGTTTTTCGGGGACCACCAGCCCCCCCTGAAGAACGCTTTTTATGAGGCCCTCTGCGGGAAAAAGCTGTCTGAACGGACCACGGAGGAGGTGCTGCAGCAGTACGCCGTCCCCTTCTTCATCTGGGCCAACTATGACATCGAGGAGCGCCGGGACGTGGTCATCAGCCCCAACTATCTGGGGGTGCTCACCGCCCAGACGGCGGGGCTGCCCCTCACCGGGTATATGAATTTCCTGTCCCGGCTGTATGAGCAGCTGCCCGCCATCACCCCCGTGGGCTTCGTCACCGGGGACGGGGCCTTCCTGGAGGAGAAGGAGCTGAACGGGGAGCAGCGGGAGTGGCTAAGAAAGTATGAGATGTTAAATTACTGCGGCATGGTGGATCTGTTTGAGGAGGCCAGGCCCATGTTCTGCGCGGACGGGGCGGAGCAGGGATAAGGTTTGAAACGCCGCCCGACGGTCTTCCGGCCGCCGGGCGGCGTTTTTGGGCCTGCCGGCAAATTGACGGGACACCTGCCGGCAATGCCCGGTTCCGGGTGGATCAAAAATGTTCTGTGCCGGGGAATATATTCCCGCCGGTTCCGTCTGTATAGAGGAAAGGACAAGAGAAAGGGGGGCGCGCCATGGAGGACGGCGCCATCATCGCGCTGTACTGGGCCAGGGACGAGGGGGCCATCACGGCCTCGGATGAGAAATACGGCCCCCTGTGCCGCAGTCTGGCCCACAACATTCTGGCCAGCCGGGAGGACGCGGAGGAGTGCGTCAACGACACCTGGCACCGGGCCTGGAACACCATGCCGCCCCAGCGGCCGGGCTGTCTGCGGGCCTATTTTGCCAAAATCGTCCGGAACCTGTCCATCGACCGCTGGCGGGCCAGACACAGCCAGAAGCGGGGGGAGGGGCTGGAGGTGCTGCTGGGGGAGCTGGAGGACTGCGTCCCCGCCCCCAGCGCCGAGGCGGAGACCGAGGCCCGGGAGGTGTCCCGGTGCATTGACCGCTGGCTGGACACCCTGCCCCGGGCGGACCGGACGGCCTTCGTCCTGCGCTACTGGTACGGCCACCGGGTGGACGCGCTGGCCGCCCGGCAGGGCTGCACCCCCCAGAGAATGGCCCGGCGCCTGTTCCGGCTGCGGGGCGGCCTGCGGGCGGCGCTGGAGAAGGAGGGAGTGGTACTGTGAGGGACAAGAGCCTGCGCCTGTTTCAGGCCATGAACGACATCAGCGACGGGAAGATCGACCAGGCGGCCCGGGCGGCGGAGAAGGGTCCGGCCCGGCCCTGGCTGCGCTGGACCGCCCTGGCCGCCGCTTTGGCCCTGGTCATCGGGGTGGGGGGCCAGGTGCTGCCCCGGATGGGGGGCAGCAGCGGCAGCGGCACCGGCAACGGTGGGGCGGGGGGCGGCGGCGCGGACGGCGGCTCCACCTTCATGTCCTACGCCGGGCCGGTGTTCCCCCTGGCCCTTGGGGAGGACAACAGCGCCCTCACCGCCGCGCGGGAGGTCACCCTGGACTTTGCCCCCTGGGCGGGGGTGTGGGTGTCCAACCAGGAGGACGCGGCGGCGGGCGGCCTGACGGGAGAGGCGTATCAACAGGCCCTGGAGCGGAACAACCAGTGGTACCCCGAGGGCGGCTACCACCGCTTCTCCAACGACATTTTGGTTGCCGACGCCTACACCCTGACCAACCGCAGCAGTGAGGACCAGAGGGTGAAGGTCCTCTACCCCTTCGTCAGCGCCGCCGACCGGCTGGACCGGCTCACCCCCGCCCTCACCCTGAACGGCCAGGCGGTGGAGACCACCCTCCGGGCCGGGGGCTACTCCGGGGGCTTCCAGGGGGCGCTGGGCGGCGATATGGTGGAGTCGGAGGCGGGCAGCCTTAACCTGCGCCAGCCTGAGAGCTGGGAGGACTATAAGGCCCTCCTGTCCGACGGTTCCTATCTAAACCGGGCCCTGGGGGACTGGCCCGACCTGTCCGGGGTGCCGGTGACCGTCTACCGCTTTACCGATCCCTGGGGGGAGGAGCGGGACGAGGAGGCGGGCCGGCCCAACCCCTCCATCCGGGTGATGTTCCACATAAACTACGAGAAGACCCAGGTGCTCACCACCGGCTTCCACGCCGGGTACTACGACCGGGAGCAGGGGGTCATGGGTAAGGGCTTCTCCATCCCACAGCCGGGGGAGCGGGACTACGGGCAGGACGGGTGGAACCTGATCGTGGTGGGGGAGGACGTCTCCAACATGACCACCCAGGGCTATGTCACCGGGGGCTGGGACACGGAGAAGACCATTGAGGCCGGGGTGACGGTGGAGCGGTACGAGACCGATCTGGACACCGCCCTGCGCACCCTGTTTTTGGAGGAGGCGTGGTGGGAGTGGGGGCAGTGGTCCGAGGAGGACCGCCCCGAAGGGCTGAGCTATGAGATGTACTGCGGCCTGCTCTTCGACCAGCTGCTGACCTGCGGCCTGCTGTCCGACAGGCCCATGGAGCGCTATGACGACGGGATGCTGGACACGGAGTTTGCCCGCGTTGACCGGGTGTTCTACCTGGAGGCGGAGGTCACCGTCCCCGCCGGGGGCAGTGTGGAGCTGACCGCGTCCATGACCAAGAAGGGCAGCTGCGACTTCTACTGCGCCCATACGGAAAACCGGGGGGTGTACGGCTACGACCTGGTGACCCGGCTGGGCAGCGGCCTGACCTTTACCGGGCAGACCGCCAGGCTGGAGGACCGGGGGCAGATCGAAATTGTCCGGCAGAACTTCGGCTTTGATCTGGAACGGGGCGTCACCTCCGTGGCCCTGGACCCGGAGGGGGAGCACTACTACCTGGAGGTCAAGCGCTTGGCTCAGGAGGACTGAGACAGTCTGGGCAGCATCAAACCAGCGTCCCCGGCGCCGTTCACGGGCCGGGGACGCTGGTTTCAGCTTTTTGGCTTGGGCTTAAAGAGCAGCGCCACCAGAAAGCCGAAAAAGATGGCGGCGGTGATGCCCCCGGCGGCGGCGGTGACCCCTCCGGTGAGGGCACCCAGGAACCCGTCCTCCGCCACCGCCTTTTTCACCCCCTTGGCCAGCAGATGGCCAAAGCCGGTGAGGGGGACCGTGGCCCCGGCCCCGCCCCAGTCGGCCAGGGGCTGGTACAGCCCCACGGCGCTGAGGATGACCCCGGCGGTGACGTAGGACACCAGAATCTTGGCGGGGGTGAGGGGGGTCCGGTCAATTAAAATCTGTCCGATGATGCACAGAATGCCGCCGCACAGAAATGCCTTGAGATATTCCATCGTGATTCCACCTTTGTTCAAGCGGACTGAATGTTCCGCGGATTTGCAGGCCGGGAGCCGGGGTCATTTTGCCGTGGAGATGGCCACGGCGTGGCAGATGCCGGGGATGGACTCCCCCTGAAAGGAGGCGGTGGGGGAGTGGAGGGCACCGGTGGGGCAGAAGAGGATGTTGTTCCAGCGGCCCTCCCGCATGCCGTTGAGCAGGTAGCCGGTGAGCACCGAGGCCGAGCAGCCGCAGCCCGAGCCCCCGCAGTGGACGTCCTGGTCCTTGGCGTCGAAGATGAGAACGCCGCAGTCGGCGTGGTTGGACAGGGTGTACCCGTCCTTTTTCAGCAGCTCCAGCAGCAGCTCGCTGCCCAGAACGCCCAGATCGCCGGTGACGATCAGATCGTAAAAATTGGGGGTGCGCCCGGTGTCCCGGAAGTGGGCCTGGATGGTGTCGCAGGCGGCGGGTACCATGGCGGCGCCCATGTTGTTGGCGTCCTTAATGCCCTTGTCCACAATTTTTCCCACGGTCACATGGGTGATATAGGGGCCGGGCCCCTCCCGGGCCAGGATGGCCGCGCCGGAGGCGGTCACCGTCCACTGGGCGGTGGGGGTGCGCTGGCCGCCGTACTCCAGCGGGGTGCGGTACTGGCGCTCCGCCGTGCAGAAGTGGGAGGACACCACCACCCCCGCCCACTCGCCAAAGCCCCCGTCCAGGGTCATGGAGGCCAGAGCCAGCCCCTCCCCCATGGTGGAGCAGGCCCCGTACAGGCCGAAAAAGGGGATGTTTTGGGACCGGGCGGCGTAGGAGGAGCCGATGCACTGGTTGAGCAGGTCGCCGGCAAAGAGCCAGTCCAGTCCGGCGGCCGACTGCCCCGCCTTGTTCAGGGCCAGGGACAGGGCCTGCTTCTGCATGGCGCTTTCGGATTTTTCCCAGGTGGCCTCGCCGAAGGTGTCGTCCTCCGCGATATAGTCAAAGGAGCGGGCCAGCGGGCCGGCCCCCTCCTTTTTGCCCGCCACGTTGGCATGGCCGGCAAAGGAGGGGGGATTGGCCAGGGCCGCTGTCTGGCTGCCCAGTTTTTTTGTCGTCATATGACGCACCTCCCGATTTTAGTAAGAAAATCACGGGTAGTTTGTCCAGCTTTAAGGGGTTCATACGGGCCGGGGAGGATTTTTGTTCCGGATCAGGGGCGGTGAAGCGGGGCGTGGAAAAATTTATTCGCCCCTGCGCTGTTCAACGGGGGAAATTTTTAGTATAATAAGAAAAAATTCAGGAAAAAAGGAGAATGCAGGGATGCCGCAGTTTGATCCGGGGAAGTACGCCTACCCCTCCCACAGAAATGTGGTCTACGCCAGCCGCGCCATGGCGTGCACCTCCATCCCCCAGGGGGCGCAGATCGGCATGGAAGTGATGAAAGCCGGGGGCAACGCGGTGGATGCCGCGGTGGCCATGGCCGCCGCCATGCCTGTTTTGGAGCCCACGGGCAACGGCCTGGGCTCCGACTGCTTTGCCCTGGTGTGGATGGAGAAGGAAAAACGCCTGTACGGCCTGAACGCCAGCGGGGACGCCCCCATGGCCCTGGACGCGGAGATGGTGCGGGCCATGGGCTTTGACCAGATGCCCGGGACGGGCTGGGTCCCCACTATGGTGCCCGGAGCCCCCGCCGGGTGGGCGGAGCTGAACCGCCGGTTCGGCACCAGAGCCCTGGGCGAGCTGTTTGCCCCCGCCGCCGCCTGTGCCCGTGAGGGCTGCCCGGTGGCGGTGAACGCGGCCCCCCAGTGGGAGCAGGACGCCCGGCGCATCGCCGCCGCCCGGGCCCGGGACCCCCGGCCCCACGATTACTGGTGGAAGTCCTTTATGAAGGAGGACGGCTCCCCCTACCGGGCGGGGGAGGTCTTCCGCTGGGAGGAGTATGCCCGCACCCTGGAGGAGCTGGCCGCCACCGGCTGCGAGAGCTATTACCGGGGCCCCCTGATGGAGAAGATCGTGGCCTTCAGCCGGGAGACCGGGGGATACTTCTGCGAGGACGATTTCCGGCATTACCGCCCCCGGTGGGTGGAGCCCATCTCTGTGGACTACAAGGGGTACACCATCTGTGAGATCCCCCCCAACGGCCACGGGATCACCGTGCTCATGGCCCTGAATATCCTGAAGGGGCTGGAGCTGTCAAAGGAGAAGGACTGCGCCGACACCTACCACAAGATTCTGGAGTCCATCAAGCTGGCCTTTGCGGACACCAGGACCTATGTGGCCGACCCCAGATACATGAAAACCCGGGTGGCCGACCTGCTGTCGGAGGAGTACGCCGCCCGGCGCCGCGGACTCATTTCAGACAGGGCCCTGCTCCCGGAGGCGGGGGACCCCTCCTGCGGCGGCACCATCTACCTGTGCACCGCCGATCCCCAGGGGAATATGGTGTCCTTGATCCAGAGCAACTATACCACCTTCGGCGCGGGGGTGGCCGTGCCGGGGACGGGGATGGCAGAAAGTCAAGCAAGTGCAACACCTAAATTATGGAACACTTCGGCAGGTGAGCGCCAGCCGAGGCATTTTCTGGGACGAGAATTGATAAGATCGACAACGGAATCTACAAACTTTTGC
>Ga0129317_1001441_pt1 | contig 17474 bp, 27 predicted proteins | sample Cm1ome_FD_94430 | JGI IMG/M metagenome (GOLD analysis project Ga0129317, IMG submission 94430) | Eastern black-and-white colobus group fecal microbial communities from Wisconsin, USA - Cm1105 metagenome | ecosystem: Host-associated > Mammals > Digestive system > Large intestine > Fecal | place... | reverse complement strand
GTCATGGGTTGTACTTTGTATACTTCTTTCTTTCTGTTTGCCATTATAAAAGGCCTCCTATGATTTATTTTATCATAGAAGACCTTTCGTCTTACACTTTTACAGACTTTATTTCATACTCTCCGATTTATCATTGAGACGATTCATTCACTCTTCATGCCAATGTCTCCACCAGAAGTCCGTCACATACCCCTCCACTCAACCGAACTCTCCATGTTCTTTCTCGGTCTTGCTTCAAGAGTTTCGTCCGCATATCCCGGCGCCAGAATGGCGTACAGCTCGCCTCCGGCCCACTCGCTTAGTTCCTGCTGTGCAAAGAAAGAATTGCAGATCCAGAGACTTCCTAATCCCAGGTCCGTAGCTTCCAGTATCATGTTTTCGATGGCAGCTCCGATGGACTGCGGTTTTGGGATGAAGGTGCCAGAATCCCCGCCTGTAGAATCTGATCGATCAGTTCTTTTCCGATAGGTTCACTTTTATATTTTCGTATACTTCTTCTTTTACTTATAACCTCAATCATATTCATACGTTCGAATCCCCTTTATATAATTCAGCAGAAGGGCCCCTATTCTGTAGGACTGTCACTTCCTGTCATCGGAGCATAGGGATTCGTTTCCAGCGCATATTCATAAAACACGAACTCCGTCTCTCCTGTACTTTCATAGTACTCCTGTGCTGTTCCGCAATTAACAAAGCCGTATTTTTCATACAATTTCTGCGCAGGCACGTTCGTTCCGACTGCGTCCAGTCGCACTACCCTTTTCTGTTTGCCTGTAGCCAGCCTGATAATCTCATCAAGTGCTGCTGTTGCCGCTCCACCTCCCTGGTATTCAGGTAAAATCATCAGCAGATGAACCACTGCTACTTCCTGATCATCTGCCTTGACTTTCCAGTGGATCTTTCTATATTCTTTGGACTGCGCATTTGTTACCGCTACTGCACCAATCACATTCATATCCTCCAGAATCAAATACATTTCATCATTTAGAATATAATATTTCCAGTCATTATCGTTTGGGTATATATTCTTTTTCCACTGTAAGGTCCGACCATATTCCGAAGAACTGTCCAAAAGTCTCCAGTACAGTGCCCGTATCTGATCAATATCTCTTATAGTTGCTTCTTTTAACTTTAGATTTTTCATTATGTTTTCTCTTTAACTTCTTATCATAGTACCATCACCAGCGTACCTACCCCGATCAGTACACAACCGACAACAGACTTCACCGAAACCTCTTCGTGCAGCAGTACAAACGCAAGTACCAAGGTGATCACTACGCTGAGCTTGTCGATCGGCACTACCTTCGAGGCCTCTCCGATCTGCAGCGCACGATAGTAACAGAGCCACGACGCACCGGTCGCGAGTCCGGACAGAATCAGAAACAGCCAGCTCTTCCGACTGATCGATCCGATCCCGCTCTGCGAATGCGTCAGAAACACCATACCCCATGCCATCGCGAGAACCACCATCGTCCGAATCGCCGTCGCAAGATTCGAGTTCACCCCTCCGATCCCAATCTTCGCAAGAATCGACGTCAGCGCCGCAAACACCGCAGACAGCAGAGCAAATACAAACCACATAACCGATGCCTCCATTCAAGTCATTCCTTTGCGCTTTCTGAAAGCGTATGTCCCTATCATACACCTTCGGCCAATGCCTTCAACTGAAAATCGTCACCGCAAAAGTCATCAGATTTCAAAGCAATCCTTTCTGCCAATGTCTCCACCGGCAGTCAGTCACACATTATCGCTGCGGTGCATTCGTAATCAACTCGCTCGATTTTGAAGATTACCGGACGTGTACCATCTGAACAGCAGGTAATCATTTCGTTTTCGTTTTTCATCCAGCCTTTCATAATGGAGCCGCCTTGTAAACCAGTGTAAATATAACGTGAAATAGCGTCCCATGCTTCCGAGCAAAACGGCATTTTCGGACCACCAGCAATAGTATCCTTGTTACCGTTCGTTTTAACCAATGTGTTCAATCCCATATGCCAAAAGTCATCCCGCTCATCGTCACGGTAAAAAACGAACTCGTCACCCACATTATAACAAGGACAGGCACCAGAAGCAGGATCTGCACAGTATTGCTGTTGCAGTTCAGGATATAACTTTTTGTCTAAAACTGTTACTTTTACTTTATGTTTCATTATCTTTTCCTCCTAAAAATTCCGATTTGCCAGCCAGACACTACTTTATCGTATATCGACCTCTATTCCATACCTTACAAGAAGAGACGCGAAGGTTAATCCGTTGATTAGAATGATTCCGTTTTCATCTGCTTTTTCTTTAGCTTCATCAGAAAACTCGTCTGTCAGATTGATAACCATCAGAATGGCATTTTTCTCTGGAATCCGCTCTTCCATTTTCACCAGCTGATCCACACCTACGATATCGCCAGCATCTTTACCGGTCTTCTTTTTTGCCTGAACATAAATATGCGGCATCTTCACATCGCAGATTTCATAGATATTATACATCAAGGTGTTCCGGTTAAAGCACTCGAAGACCAGATCCACATCGCCGCCTTCGCCGTCATACCAATTGTTGTCTGTCAGCGTGTATCCATTCTTTATAAACAGCTCTCCGATAATGTCTTCAAATTTATGATTATCGATTTTCTGCAACGCAGATTTAATCTGCTCGAGGTATTGATTTCTTGCTGAAGCAGTCGCTCGGCTAACCATGGAAATCAGGTCCGTGCTGTCCTTTTCAAATTCGTCCGGCTGTTCTGCATGCAGACGCACGAGTTCATCTACGGATTCTTTGAAGGATTCACTCCTTACGCGGTTCAGCGGAGATTGATACGCTATGAACTTGCTCTTAATATTCTGCGCATGCAGATTCTTATCATAGCTGCAGCTGAAGACATCCTCAACCTCAATTATATGGCCGAAATCCTCTGCCTCCGAAAGAACATCAAAGCGGTATTTTTTCTTACATTTCGCGATGACGAAGCTTCGGCATACATAATCTTCCTCCACGCTGACCTTCGGCACGACGATGTAATCTCCCGGTTCGATTTCCAGCATAATCGAAAGATTGTTATACCGGGCGCGCATCGTTTCGTCTGGTAGATCCTTTTCCCATTCAGACTGCCATCCCGCCTTAAACGTATCATACGAAGAATCCAGCGCCATGCCGTAGGTTCCCCATCCTTGTCTCAGAAGATGATTATTTATCAATTCTTTTCGAATTAGCTTAAAACGATCATCGTAATTTATTCGGAAAACGTAGTAATTACTCATCCTTTAACTCCATTAACTGTTGAAATATTAAGTCATGGTTTCATATTATAATTCTATTTGCATTTCGCCATGATAAAAATGTATAGACTGTCCATTTTTAAAATGAATATAAAAGTTATCTATACTTCCCCAAAAACACTCAATTTGATTTACATCTATCAATACACTTGTGTATTCTTTTTTTCCACCATATTTTAAATAAAACCTATTTCCAAACAGCAGCCAATAGTCAGATTCGTAGCCATTTGCTGGATCAATACGAAATGATTTATATTTGCATGAAAGACAATCTAAAAACAAAGAAATATTATCTCTTGCATCTTCGTCTCGATAAGAATAATTGTATATATAATTGATAAATCTATCTGAATCATTATCTTTTTTAGACTTAAGATATTTATAAATTCCGCGTTCGACTCTCTTTTTTATACTAAACGAGCAATCCGCAAACTCATACCGATACGCGTCATCCTTGGAAAAATAGCCCATTTTTATACATTCTTCCAATATACGTGAATACATACTTTTACCTAGATAAACTGGCATTTTATCAATACTATAAAAATGCTTTGCCATTTTTCCTCCCATTGGGCTATACATTCGATTGCTTGTTTTGGACTACACTACATTGGCATATATACATGAATGATTTTACATAGCCTTCTTAACTTCATAAGCATTCATCAATGCGACCTTATTCCTGTACACTACCAATGCTGCGCCTATTTTCTCATAGCTTCACTGTAGTAAACTTTCAAACTTCGTCACTAGAAATGATCTGCAGCAGGATCCTTCGTGCGGTCTTATCGTCTCCAATAAAACTAAGCCGAAGAAAGAAGCGTAATGCAAACTGGAAGTTATCAAACAGCGTTCGTTGTTTCGCTTTGCGGCATTTTTACACACTGCTGAATCACACCTGTAACATATGTAATAGAATCGGCGCAGTCATTCTTGAGCCATTCTGAGATAATTGCCATCAATCCCCGAATATAAAAGGCCATGATATAGGGTCGATCTTGCTGTAGTACACCGTAGCGGTCGAGAATCGGCGTAAACACATGACGGAACATCCTATCATAGCTTTTATCCATCCCCAACACCGCCGCATTTTCTGTTGCTGTGCGGAACAGTCTCTTGTTATTCTTAATGTAGCTGAGGTAAGGTGTTAAATAATCCGGCGTAATTAGATATAATTCATCCCTCGGGCAATTCCGCAACTTTGCAGAAAAGGCATCTGAATCTTTCTCCATGCAAGCATGAAATTGCTCGTTCATACGACCGACACTCTCCGAGAGCAGGTCTGACATCGTTTCATAGTGCAGATAGAAGGTGGAACGATTGACCCCTGCTACTTCACAGATTTCTTTGATTGTAATATACTCAAAATCTTTTTTTGCCAGAAGTGTCAGAAAGGCTTCGTTCATTCTGGCTGCGGTAGCAAAATATCTGCTTTCCGATCTATTCAATCGTTCTCACCTTCTTTCGTGTTGTTGTTTACATCTCGCTGATTTCTTTTGCCAGTTCCATGATTTCAAAAGCGTATTTCTGCTTGCCCTGCGCCAGCAATTTTTTGTAGATGTGGTAATTAACGCCCATGCCCAGTAGCCCGATAATTCCGACAATCACGCCGAGGACAAACATAGTGGTGCTCCCGCTGCCGATGACCTTCATTGAAAGGCACATTCCAACACCGGCTACCAGCGCAGTGATAATGCCGAAGGTATAAGTAAAAACGGTTGCGGGAAGCTTGGCTTTTGCATCCAGCTTGCGAAGAGCGATCACCTTGGAGGTGTCCTTGAGTGCATATTCGTTTGCGAGTTGTTCTGCATAGATTTTATCTGTATTCATGGCTTGTTGCCTCCTTCATTTGATGGTTCTATGATACCAGCAAAGAACGAGCAACGGAACAACACTGACGGCAGTTTGTGTTGAGTTCAAGAATTGTGCAAATGCCGATTTATCATCGAGATGATTCATTAACATATCAGATAATAATTCCTTCCAGATGATTGCATTCATGCTGTATAATCTGTACCGTCCTTTATTTCTCAAGTAACCAATTTGCGATATCTATAATCTGGATTCTTCATACTGGTATTTTTCCTGGTGTGTTCTGGCAAGAATTAATTTTGGATATGCATCTTTAATTGCTAAAAGCGGGGTATACTCTCGCTCAAAGATTTCCGGATTGTCAATGTACTCAGAAACCTGAATATAGATTTTTTCATCGCGCTTTATTGCAACAAAATCAATTTCTTTCTTATATAACACCCCAGCATAAACTTCGTATCCTCGCCTCAATAATTCAATTGCGACAATATTCTCAGAGATTCTTCCGAAATATTATCCATCAGGTAATCAGCTATTTTTTCTAAAAGTGGTATGTTTTGAATTTTGACTTTCCGCATCTTCTGATTCCGGTAATCACTTTGATGTCTGGAACCCCTTTTCACTTTTTAATTTATCTAAGTAATGTGTTCTTTCGATCAATTTCATAGTAAAACCTCCAAATGGTAATATCTATACTATAGCTTTTTCATTTCGAATAATTCAACAATTTTCATTTTCTCGAAATATATTAATTTTCCTGTAAAACACCATCACTGTCCGTCTCAATGACACATCCTACTTTTGTCAACAATTCTGTGGCGATTTCTCTATTGATCTCATTTCCTTCAACCAATAGAATGCGGACACAGAAGCATTTGCCTTCGGAGGACGTACATACCGGAATGAAATAATCGGTATAGACGTGCGCCGTAGAAAATCCATTGTATGATTGGCGAACAGCACATGCCTTGAATAATACCTTTATTTTATCAACACAGATATTATTTTTTCTCAAAGCGCAAATTTTTCACTTAGAATCACGTTTAATATGCAATTCTAAAATAATCCAAATACGCCTTATACTTATCCTGTGCGGTCAGACAGGTATCTGTCAAATAACCTTTCTCATTGTTCCACTCTTTCAGTCCACGGTAGTAGAACATCTTCAGATTGTCCTCAATGATAAACGGAACGATATTGTATTTCAGGCACTCCTTAAACATAATCAACCTGCCCACACGACCGTTGCCGTCCTGGAACGGATGAATCCGCTCAAACTTCACATGGAAGTCCAAAATATCTTCAAAGGTCTTTTCTTCCTTAGCACAATATTCCGTCAGCAAGGCCTTCATTTTATCGGCAACTTCTTCTGGAAGGGCTGTATCCATGCCGCCGACTTCATTCGGAAGTTTCTTATAATCTCCAACAGCAAACCATTCTTTTCTGGAATCACTGGTGCCGTTCTTCAAAACCAAGTGAAGTTCTTTGATGAACTTCTCCGTCAGAGCTGCTTTTGCATGCTCAATAATCATGTCAATGCAGCGGAAATGATTTGCTGTTTCGATTACGTCATCCACATTCAGAACTTCTTTTTCTACGCCGATGGTGTTGGTTTCAAAGATATATCGGGTTTGATCGTGCGTCAGACGACTTCCTTCCATATGGTTGGAATTGTATGTCAATTCGATCTGCGTTTTATGGTAGATCCCACCGGAATATTTACTTGCCTTCTGCTCTTTCAAAATATCCAACAGAGTAATTGGTTCTGCTTTTCTTTTATTGGTACGCTTCGGTTTTTCTGCGTTTTCCGGAATGTTCCATGTCTTGCCGGTAAGAAACGCACCATTCACACGCCCCTGGGCACAGTAATTTCTAACACTGCGCTCGGACACATCCCACTTTTTCGCTATTTCAGTAACTGAAAGATATCGCATCTATGATCCTCCGCCATAAAATCCATCAAAAAACTACGTTAATCTATTACATAGTATATCACACCATCGGCAAAAATATTGGCCAATCACAAAGCTGATTGTTACGTTTTTGCCGTTGTGAGTCTTTGACTTTTTCCAAAATTGCAATATTATGGGACCACGGAATTTGTGCAGACACCGTCTGCACAAATTCCCGATCTGTCAATATCTTCCGATTTCTATCTGAAAAACATTGATTACATCTGCGTCAGGGCAGCAAAAACGGTAATCGCCAGCTTTAGAAACAGGTAGTGATCCACCATACCTCAATATATCGATCATTGGAAAAAGTGTATGCATTGCCATCGGACACAGCATACCTCTTTCTGTCTCATAATCCCAGCTGTCTCCAATCTTGTGTCCTCTATGGCAGCAACAAGTGCCCAATTTATCGACTAAGGAAATTTTTATCTGCTGTTTCATATTTTCCAACGCTCCATTACTATTTTCCTTTTCTATTATTCTTTGATTGTACCGTCGATTCCAATGGTCACTACCTGCCACTGAATAAACTTGCCGCTTGCCTGGAGTGCTTTCTTTGCCGCCATCTCAAGGCCTCCGCAGCAAGGTACTTCCATTCTCACGATTGTTACAGACTGGATATCATTATTTGCAATGATCTGTGTCAGTTTATCACTGTAATCCACAGCATCCAATTTTGGACATCCAATCAGTGTTACTTTTCCTCTAATGAATTCCTGATGGAAGTTAACGTAGGCATATGCTGTACAATCCGCTGCAATCAGCAACTTTGCACCGTTGAAATAAGGCGCATTCACAGGTGCCAATTTAATCTGAACCGGCCAGTTGTTCAGTTGTGATACCTGTGCAGGCATGGTTACATTTGCCGGTGTATCCTCTTTATGATCCATCATACGGATTCTGGAACCAGGGCATCCTCCCGCATTCATATTCTTCACCTTGTCCTGCAGTTCCTTTTTCTTTTGCGCTTCCTTTACTGCCTCTTCATCATATTCCGGTGCTTCTCTTTCTTCAAAAGTAATTGCTCCGGTCGGACAAGCCGGAAGGCAATCCCCCAGCCCATCACAAAAATGCTCTCTTACCAGCTTTGCTTTTCCGGCTATTATATCAATTGCACCTTCATGGCAGGCGTTGGCGCAGATACCACAGCCGTTGCATTTTTCTTCGTCTATATGAATAATCTTTCTAACCATGTTTTTTCTCCTCGTATGTATTAATTTTTGATTTTCTGATGAGATTATATTATAATTATTACAATGTGTATGTTTGATTTCAAACAAGGAGGAACCTTTATGGAAGAATATTTACCAGTCTTGAGAAGTTGTCCGTTTTTCATGGGATTGAATGACACTGAAATTCTGTCTATAATTCATTGTGTGAATGCGGCTAAGGTATCCAAAGCTTCCGGCTCCTATATTTTCAGAGCAGGAGATTCGACAGAAGTAATGGGACTTGTACTGACTGGCTCAACACTGATCATTCAAGAGGACCTTTGGGGACATCGCAACATCCTTTCAAAATGCAATACAGGAGATTTTTTCGGAGAACCGTATGCCGCGACCCCTGGCGCGGTATTGAATATCAGTGTTGTCGCCGAAGAAGATTGCGACATTCTCTTTTTGAATATCAAACGTCTTTTGATATCCTGCCCAACAGCTTGCGACCACCATCAAAAGCTGATTCGAAATTTGGTCAGTGTATTGGCAAATAAGATACTGATTTTTAATGACAAGATTACTCATGTCAGCAAACGCTCGACCAGAGATAAACTGTTGTCCTATCTCTCATCTGAATCCGTCAAAAAAGCATCTCTTACTTTTGATATCCCATTTGACAGACAGCAACTGGCAGATTTCCTTTGCGTAGAAAGGGCCGCTATGTCCGTAGAATTATCAAAGTTGCAAAAAGAAGGATTACTGAAAACAAACCGCAATCATTTTGAATTAAAAGTAACTCGAGACGGCAAGGAGTGTTAGATTCCTATGATAGATTTAGACAAATAAAATGACCTCTGTAATCTGTGCTTCATTCAATCGATGCGCGATTCTCTTTAATAATCTGATTTTTTCTTCTGTTCCTGCCATATCATTACATATTCCTTTTCACCTGTAGCTTCATCTACACCCCTGGACAGGATTGCAAAACCTTCCCGAAGGTAAAAACGTATCGCACGCTTATTCTTCTGATAGACTTTCAGCTGCAACGCCGTTCGAATTCCCTTTATATGATTCAGCAGAATAGCCCCTATACCGCATGACTGGCATTCCGAAGAGACGAAAAGCCCTTCGACATAGTCCCCACTAAGGCCTACAAAGCCCTGAATGCTGTTCTCGTTTTCATAAACATAAACCTCCGCCTGTGGCAGCATCGACTTCACCATATTGAAGTTCTGCTTCCAGTAGTCCGCCGGTATAAAAGCGTGCGCTTTCCGATTGCACTCCAGCCAAATCTCAGCGACGCAATCGATATCTCGTTTCTGTAAAACTCTAATCATGCTTCTTGTTCTCTCGTATCTTATGCCACTGTCTCCGCCGGCAGTCCTCAATCATAGGTAGGTGAGATGATTCCAATTGTTTTATCGGAAAATACGTATTGTCCATCCCGAACGCAGTCCACAATAGACAGCATTTCTTGTTCCTCAGCCTGTACGAGCCGAGTTGCAACATATTTACAATTTCCTGTCGCTGAAAAATATAGAATCATTTACTGCCCTCCACAACTTCCGATTGAGATTTCACCTGTTTTAAGAAATTTAATAACTGTTATATCGTCCCTCTAGCGTTTACAAACTCTGATAAGGGCAAACACAATGGAAAGAAAATCATATAAAACAGTATAACACAAAGAAAAGCAGGAACTCTACAAAGGAGTTTCCTGCTTATTTTTATTACCATTATTTTTTTACACCAATTAGTAATAGCCATCTATGATCAAACATGATTTGTGAATCTTTATTATATGGTGAAAAACCGGTTTTTCTACCGCCTTCCAATTCAGCTTTCATCAAATTTGTTATCTCTTTTTGCACATCTTCCGAAGTATCAGTCAGTTCCATCCAGCTTTTTAGATTCACCGGCACCAGAGTAGTTTCTTCGCATTGCAATGTAAAATCTTTTTCGAACAGTTTTTCAAATTCTTCCCTGCTGAGGATTCTGGTATGAGAAGGATCACGCATATTTTCAATCTTATCGTCAATTTCTCGTAAAGGCTCCTCAGCAGCTTCCATATCCCAGACCACAATCTTTCCCCCTTTTTTCAGGACACGTTTCATCTCTTCAAAAGGTTTCTCCGGATTGTCAAAATGATGGAAAGAAAGCCTTGTGATCACCAAGTCAAAGGTTTCGGGTTCGTATGGAAGTTTTTCGACATTACCTCTTTGAAAGTAAATATTTTCTATATGACTTTCTTCGGCAAGTCTGATTCCCTGTGCCAGCATTTCTTCCGTCATATCCAGACAGGTAATATCCTTTACATAAGGAGCCAGAGCCCTGCCACAAATACAGGTCCCGGCAGCTACTTCTAATGCATGTTCTTCTCCTGTTGCTGCGATTTTCCGAATCAGATAGTCTGTATATTCCACTTTTGACATATGATATGCTGCAAATTTTTCAGCCTGTTTTTTGAATGAATTTCTGACTGTATCATTGTGATTCATAATTAACCTCCTACAATGCTGTCCCTTTCTTTGGAACAAATAAATGACTCATATCTGCACGTTCTAATTCAAGCAGTGAAATTTTTTTGTCAATTCCACCAGCATATCCTGTCAGACTTCCGTTTGTACCTACGACTCGATGACAGGGAATAATAATGGAAATTTCATTATGTCCAACCGCACCGCCAACTGCCTGCGCCGACATACGGGAAGTGTTTTTTATCTCAGCCATTTTGCTGGCAATTTCTCCGTATGTAATCGTTTGTCCATAAAGAATTTGTAATAAAATCTGCCACACTGCCTGTCTGAATGTTGAACCTGTGGGATGAAGTGGTGGAGTAACTTTGGGTTCTTCACCGGAAAAATACACATCCAGCCATTTTTTTGCCTCTGCCAGAATCTCCGTTTCCCGTAAAATATGTTCATCCGGAAGTGTATTTGCAAAATATTTCTGCCCTTCAAACCACAAACCGGTAAGCCCGATTTCATCCGCCGCCAGTAAAATATCCCCTAACGGTGATTTATATTTGCATGTATATACCATATTTATACCTCAAAAAATGCATTTGAATCCTGTGGTGCCTGTGAACGGTCTTTGTCTGTATAGGAACGGATTTCTGAGCAAACTGTGATTTTATAGCTTTCAAACAGTTTTTCTCTTCCTTCTTTCTGGCTCATACGATGCTGCATCACGTTACGCCAGCGTTCTACGGCAGCTTCATCCGTCCAGATATTCATGGAAAGCAATTTTCCTTCTTCGTTTAAACTGGAAAATCTTTCTGCACGTATAAATCCTTCAAATCCTGCAAGCATTGGTTTCAGCATAGCTGCAAGATCCAGATATTTTTGCATTCCTTCTTTTGTTGGTGTTACTTCAAACAATACTATAATATTTGCCATTTCATTTTTTTTCCTTTTTTGTTGTATTCGGTTTATAATCTTTCATTTCGGGAATCGCTCCACCTGCTACTGCCCATAAATACAGGCTTGCTACACTGCAATAGGGGCTGAAACGCCGACGATACTTTTCAAATAGTTTGCGGTCAATATTACGGTGATGATAGACCATTCGTAATCCTCTTTGAATTGCAAGATCATCATAACTAAAAATATTGGGGCGTTGCATACAAAACAGTAAAATCATCTCCGCAGTCCAGATACCAATACCTTTCAAACTGCTCAATTCCCGGATAGCTTCCTCGTCTGTCATTTGACAGACTGCATCCAGATTGAATGCGTCATTGTGAACTTTTTTGGAAAAATCTGTAATATATTCCGCCTTTCGAAACGTCATGCCATAAGACTGCAATTTGGAAATATCCACCGATAGAATTGTTTCAGCGGTTACTTCCGTTAAATCTTTTTTCATTCGCTGCCAGATAGTTGTCTGTGCTTTTGTAGATATCTGTTGCCCAATAATATGATGAATAACCGAAGAAAATAAATCTGTATCTGTTTCTCTTTTGAGCAAACCAATTTTCTCAATTACTTCAGCAAGTTTTCTATCCTTACTTTTGAGATATAAAATTTCATTTTTTCCATATTCAAAATACACAGCCCACCTCCAAACTGCTTATTATATCTCTTTGTTCCCTATGTTATAATTATATTGCAATTTATCTAATGTGATTATCAAATTATATCCAGATAATATAACAAAATCATCAAGATAAGCAGAGGTGTATCCATGAATCATGATAAATATATAAATTCTATCAACCTGAATCAGAATACGAATTTTCCATATCTTGTATTAAATGTAATCAATGGAGACAGTTATCCAAAAAATCCCGGTTTTCGTGTTATGCACTGGCATAAGGATATTCAGTTTATTTACGTTCTGGATGGAAAAATTAAAGTAGCTACATTAGAAAGTCGAACGGAATTACACAAAGGAGAAGGTTTTTTTATCAACAAAAATGTTGTACATTTAGTTGATAAAGTTGATGCCTGTCACTATAACAGTTTTATATTTCCCGACTATTTTTTAAGATTTTATATAGGAAGCCCTGCCGAACAGATTGTAAATCAGCTCATTGGGCTGGAAGATTTTCCTGTTTTTCCAATTTTAAATGGAAAGAAAAATTTGGCTGTATTAAATACCTTGAGAAAATTATCCTCTCTTGAACAGAATAAAACGAGTATATATCCTTATGAGGTGCTGTCAACGCTCTCTGTTCTTTGGTTAGATTTTTGTCGTGCTGTCCAAATTTCCGAGAACGATGCTCATAAGAAAAATAGCCAGACTACAAATCGAATGGCTATTTTTCTTCAATATATCGAGCTTCATTACCAGGAAGATGTCACGCTTGAATTGCTCGCCAAAAGTGCAAATGTAAGCAAATCAGAATGTCTTCGTTGCTTTAAAACTACACTTCAAACAACCCCTTATAAGTATTTGATAGAGTATCGTTTGTCCAAAGCGGCTGATTTACTGAAAAATATAGATAAGTTGATTGAAAATATTGCCTCTGAGGTAGGATTTCATCATATCAGCCACTTTGGAAAATGTTTTCGTGAAAAAATTGGTTTTTCCCCAAGCGAATATCGAGAGAATTTTTATTATATTCCAAAACAATAACTGTTTAATAATATCCCCGTTCTTCCCACCAGTCTTTCACATAACATCGGATTCTGATATAGATCACCAGCACCATCATCAACGTACCGGCACCAATCAGCATACACCCGACGACAGATTTAACTGATACATCTTCATGCAACACTAAAACGACCATGGTACGGATGAACTTCCAATTGAGATAAGATGCGTTAAAAGATCAGGTATAACAACAAACAGAATTTATAAATATTGGATCAGTAATGTCATTTTTGCTATTTCTGTTCCCACATTGACATAGCGATGCGGAACCGATGCATCAAAATACAGTGCATCTCCAGTCTCCAAAGCATACTCTGTTTCATTAACAGTGATAGTAATTTTCCCTTCGGTCACTACCACATATTCATAGTTGTTGGTGGAATGTCCGATGGAAGGATGGTCGCAGCCGTACTCCATCTCTATACGATACACCTCAAAATTGCGGTCTGCATTTTTAGGATAGTAACTGAAGATATGGTACTTATCCTCTACCAACTCTGCTATATTCGCTCTGTGTATATACTCAGCCTTGGTAGCTTCCGGTTCCAGCAGACTTGTACAGGGCAGTCCCAGTGCACCGGTCAGTTTCCAAATGGTGTTAATGGTAGGGTTTGAATCGCCTTTTTCAATTTGTGAAATAACCACTTTACTGACACCCGCCATCTCTGCAAGCTGTCCTTGGCTCAGGTTTCGTTCTTCGCGTATTTTTTTAGATTGCATGCAATAATTTTTCCGATTTCTTAGGGGGAATTTTCAATCTCTTCAAAATGATAGCGTGGCTTCCCTTTACTCCTCTTTCCGTACTCAATTGCCTCCTTCGGGCAGTAACAGATGCACGCCATACAGTGAGTACAGTTATCACCCCAGACAGGCTTTCCAGCCTTGAGACTAATGTTATTGAGAGGGCACCGAGCCTCGCATATGCCACAGCCGATGCAGGAATCCTTCACTCGACTTGAAGTTATCGCTGCGGAGCCATTAACACAATTTACTGCTTATTTGTATCTCTTCCTTCCTCTTCACGCAGTTTCTTTTCAAGCGCTGTCTGTTTTGCCAGAATAGCATTGACCTTATCGTACAGATCCTCAATCATAATTTCGGTTTTAAGATTGACCTTATAGTCATTTTCAGCCCTGCGGCGATCCTTTTCCTCCTGACGATTCTGACTCATCATAATGAGCGGAGCCTGAATTGCCGCCACACATGAAAGCACCAGATTCAGTAAAATAAATGGATATGGATCAAATGCCTTTGATGCCAAAACAACATTTACTGCCATCCAGAGAATAAGCACACCGGTAAATGAAAAGATAAATGCCCAGCTTCCTGCAAATTTTGCTATTGTATCAGCCGCACGCTGTCCCAGCGTATACTTATCTTTTCCGCTTTCCGGACTGACTGAGATTTTACTATCTGCCAAAAGGTTCAGCACTTCTTCATCAGTCATATCATGGCGTATATCCTTAAGTACTTCTTTTAATAATTTTCTGTTTTCTTTCATAATTGATATTCCTCTTAACTTCGGCCTTCTATCATCGCCTATACAAAAAACTGCCACTATGATATTTACTATATCACAATGGCAGTTCTGTCAATAATCACGTTTTTTAATTCTTTTCTCACATCTTTCTTACTGTTTCTATCGTAGGAATAGATGGTGCGGCACTTGCTGCCGATACAGCTATTGCCGATGCTTTTGACGCAAGATCCAAGGCATCCTTAACAGATTTCCTATGTGTTATTGCCGCAACAAAATATCCGATAAAACAATCACCGGCAGCCGTCGTATCGACTACATTTGTCTTAATTATATTATTGTAAATATCTTTATTTCATTATTGTAAATCTATTATTTGTCTTAAATTTAATTAACCCCCACCGTTCCGATGAAATTCACTGCCTCCTCCTTCGCTATATATCCTCCGATAAATTTGTTTTCCTCGGAATCATAGATATAATCTATTACTCTATAGCATGCAGTTCTCACGTCTCGAATAACAACATGCAGCTCATTCTGTTCATCTGTAAATACATCTGCCTCAGGCATCCACCCATAGAAATTACCAATCCGGACATCATAAAGAAAGCTAATAAGATGCTTTTTATATATATTTTTCCCACTGTATTCGCCCTCTCAAGATTTATAAAGCGTAGTTCCTATAAATTCTCTATATTCACATTTTCCAGCTCCAGCAATTTCACTTTTCGATCAATGCCGCCTGCGTATCCTGTTAAATTGCCGTTTGTACCAACAACTCTGTGGCATGGAATCATAAATGATATAGGATTATGTCCCACTGCTTTGCCAGCTTCAGCACATCTGTGTCTTTATATTCCATTTCCTCTGAAAGTGTACTTCCAAAATGCTTCTGACCTTCAAACCACAGACCTGTTACTGCCGATTCATCGCAGGCAATAGTAATAATTCCAAGCGGCGAATTATAATCACATATATACACTGACATATCCATACCTCTTAAAAAGGACTGCCGCGGATATAGCGACAGTCCAAATATAATCACATACTCAAAATTCAATTACATAGAGATCCATCCGAATGCATTTGCGATAGAACTAAATAAGATAATTCCGGCAAAAACAGGGCAAAGATACTGGATCATAAAGCAGAATATATTCTTTCTGCGGAACTTTTCGTCACAAAGTGTAACCTCTTCCTCAATGCGTTCAAGCCCGACAACCTTGGAAATAAACAGACAGGTTGCAATAGCTGCAAGCGGCATCATGATAGTATTTGTGAGGAAATCAAAGAAGTCAAGGAACTGCATTCCTATAATAGTTACATTTGCAAGCGGACCATATCCGAGTGCAGATAAGCTTCCGAGTGCAATTATAATTACACCGATGACCGTTGTTGCCTTCTTTCTGCTCCACTTAAACTCATCCTCAAAGGTTGATACAGCACTTTCTGTTAATGCAATTGAGCTTGTAAGTGCTGCAAAAAGAACTAATACAAAGAACATGCAGCCAGTAGCTGTACCAAGTCCCATACTTGCAAATACCTTAGGTATTGTAATAAACATAAGTGCAGGACCGGCCTGAAGAGCATCAGCATCTCCGCCTGAAAATGCAAAAACGGCAGGAATGATCATAAGTCCGGCCATGATTGCAATAGCCGTGTCAAAGATCTCTACCTGAATAGTAGAATCCTCAATTGCAGTTTCCTTCTTCATATATGAACCAAAGGTTATAAGAATACCCATTGCAATTGAAAGGGAATAAAACATCTGACCCATAGCAGTAACAACTGTCATCCATGAAAAATGGCTCAGGTTAGGAATAAGGAAATACTTAACGCCTTCAAGCGCTCCCGGTCTTGTTACTGAATAAACAGCAATGATGACCGATAGAAATACAAGTATCGGCATCATGAATTTAGATACACGCTCTATTCCGTTTTGTACTCCGGCATAAATAATCACTAATACCACAAGTGAGAATACAATAAAGCATATTTCCGGAGATGCTCCGTTTGATATAAATTCTGAAAAATATCCGTCAGCTGCCACCGCCTGAGTCTGGCCTGTCATATATTCAAAAAGATACTTTACGACCCATCCTCCGATAACAGAATAGTATGGCACTATAAGAATAGGAATTATAGCATTTATCCAACCGCCAAATGAGAGCCATTTTGATTTTCCAAAGGAAGAATATGCTCCTACAGGACTCTTTTTTGTCATTCGTCCTAATGCTGTTTCAGCCATTATCATAGAATATCCGAATGTTAATGCTAAAATGATATATACAACAAGGAAAATTCCTCCGCCGTATTTAGCGGCAAGATATGGAAATCTCCATATATTACCAAGACCTACAGAAGCTCCTGCCGCTGATAAAACAAATCCGATCTTTCCGGAGAAAGAACTTCTGTTTTTATTATGTTTCATTACCCATCTCTCCTTAAAACTTTTATAAAACACGATTCGTATTTATGCCCCACATCGTGTTTCATGGTGATGAAGTCTGAATTTAATTATATTCAGACTTATTATAAGCCTAACCAATTTAATATATCATTTATTGTGATTTCTCTCTACATAAAATCGAGTAGGAGGCGGTGACTAACCGCCGTCCTCTCACAGCACCGTACGTACCGTTCGGTATACGGCGCTTTCAATAGTTGACGTGCACAGACTGATAGGCTGTGGCTAAATCATAAAAGC
>Ga0129317_1001439_pt1 | contig 17491 bp, 15 predicted proteins | sample Cm1ome_FD_94430 | JGI IMG/M metagenome (GOLD analysis project Ga0129317, IMG submission 94430) | Eastern black-and-white colobus group fecal microbial communities from Wisconsin, USA - Cm1105 metagenome | ecosystem: Host-associated > Mammals > Digestive system > Large intestine > Fecal | place... | reverse complement strand
TCAAAGATCAACGATCTCTCTGTAGACGACGCAGCAAAGCTCTATATCGGTGATGTTCTTCACAAGACAAGGATAGAGATGGCAGAAAAAGGCACAAAGGCAGCCGCAGTTACTGCTGTTATGATGATAGCAGCTTCTGCCCCACAGCCTCAGCCGAAGAAAGAAATACACATCGACCTTGACAGACCCTTTGTTTACATGATACTTGACAAAAACGATGTTCCCGTATTCATTGGTGTAGCAACAGATCTGAAAGCAAACTGAATAAATACAATGCCGTCGGTACCACATATGCCGACGGCATTTTTTACATAACGAGAGAACGCCGTCCCTACTAAGCGCTATGCACTAACAACTGATCACTTTTTTACTTGCATTGCATGGAAAAAAGCTGTATAATATAATTAAAATAAAAAAATAATTCTGAGGCTGTTACGGTTCGGGCATAAGTACAGAATAGATATTATGAAAGCCGATGACGCGTCGGATGCTTTGAAAGAAGGTGAGATCATGACACAGAAGGAATACCGCAAAGCTGCGGCTCAGTCCGAGGAGAACGCTCAGCGTACCCTGTTCGATAAATACTTCAATTACGTTTACACTATCGTTTTCAGCCGCCTGCGAAGCTGTGCAAGCCGAGAGGATATAGAGGAATGTGTGGGGGACGTCTTTGCGGACGTATATATGCGGTTTGATGAACGCAGGGCATTTGATGGAGACCCTACGGGCTTCGTGGGCACTGTTGCAAGGCGCAAGGCAGCCGATATGTATAAAAGGCTCACGAAAAACAAATTCGGCAGCATATCCATTGACGATGATGAGGCCGCTGAGATAGAGGCTCCCGATAACACCGCAGATACAGTTGAGAAAAAAGAGCTGAGAGGCTCGCTGATAAAATGTGTGGAGCTGCTGGGTGAACCCGATTCTACCATAATCATTCAGAAATACTTTTTCATGCGCAGCTCCACAGAGATATCAAAGCTTGTGTCACTGACTCCCGAAGCTGTCCGCGTCCGATGCAGCCGCGCGCTTAAAAAGCTCAGGGAAACGCTCACCGATATGAACATTTCACTTTAAAGGAGGTACAGTTATGAACGATAAGGATATTAACCTTGACGCTCTCGAAAACGCCGATGAAGATACAATAAAGAAAATTGCGGCGGACTGTCCTGCTTCCGATGAAGAAAAGGAGAGAATGTTTGCAATGAGCAGAAAGATATATAAAGAAAGAACCATGGAAAGCAATAATATAAACGACATGGAGGTCTCGGGCGTTGACGTCTATAAGAGACCTGCATGGCTCAAGTTTGCTGCGGCGGCAGCTGCCATTGCCATCGCAGCAGGTGCTGTGACAGGAGGCGGTATACTCCTGAAAAGGCACCGCACTCAGCCTAAGGTGGACAGCTCAGAAACAGAAGAACGGGCAATGTCTCCCTTCGGTGACCTCAGCGGCTGCCGTGTAAGGCTAACCAATGCCGCAATAGCTCCTGCGGTATTTGAACCAAATGAGGAGAACAGGACAGCTCTCCTCACCGCTCTCAACGAGGGCGAGTGGAACAAGATATCGCCCGATACTCCCCTGCCCGACGGAGAAAGTGAGCTCATTTACCTCATGAACGCCACCAAGCCCTGCCGTCTCACCCTCTACGGCGACCACACCATCTGTTACGAGGATAACTCCTCCAAGGAGAGGTATGAGATAGACATTGATACCGAAAATGCAGTCCGCGAGGCTATAAAGTACGATACCGAAGCAGGCGACGAGCTTATCTATCTTGACGTCAATGACTTAAACAATATCAACTCAGTATGGCTCACCACATCCTCGCTCAATCCCGATTATGCAGACGTTTATATTCCTCCTGCCGGTAAGATCTTCACAGTTCCTGCAAAGAACTGCCGGTTCTGTGTAAATGAAAAATGGGATGCCGAGGCAGCTTTCAGCTGCGAGAACATTCCCGAAGCGCTGAGCATATTCACGGAGCTGGAATGGAAAGAGGCAGACTGCGAGCCTAACTTTGGTGATGATATCTGCTATGTTGCATTCAGATGCTCTGACCAATACGGTCTCTTCAATTACTCACTCAATGTATACTCCAATGGATATGCTTATGCTGAATACAGCGATAAATCAACAGGAGAAGCAGGATCGTGCATATATATGCTTAAAACTCAGGACTATGAAAGCCTCCACAGTGCCTTTGTAGATGAAGCTTATGTACAGCTGAACAACATGGATCCCGCGGAAGAATTAAAGCATTGCAAACTTTTACTTATGCAGATAAGCCGCACCGACGACACATCAAAGCTTTTAAATCTGTATGATAATGCCATGTATACTGCTGCTGCTGATGCTTTAAAGGCTGCCTCATGGGAAGCTCTTCCCGACGATGCCGAGTGCGGTGAGGAAGTCTGCCGTTTGAGAATCAACGAAAACCTGTATTTGCAGACATACTGTTTTTACGACAATAATGTTGCAGTTATCGGATACGAAAAAAAGAAATACAGCGTTTCTCCCGAGCTGACAGACACAATAAAGTCTCTCTCGGACTATGCATGGAAAAGAGCTGAACCTCACAGTCAGCTGGAGAACGAAGCTCCTGACACTCTTGAACGCGGAAAGGAAGCCTATCAGAACGCCCTCGAAACAAAAGGAAAGTTCAACGGCGGAGCCCCCGATCTGCTGGATATTGACACAAGCTCTGAGGGATACCGTGACTTTGGTGACGGATTCAGCGGATACCTTGTTAGAAATGTCAGCAGCATAGACGAGATAAACGAAATGTACCATCAGACCTTCAGCGACCGCTACCCCGAGAACAGCTTTATCGACGGAAGCCCTTATTTTGAAAGGGACGGCAAGGTATACTGGTTTGCCGGAGGAAAGGGAAGCCATATATACTACCTTGGCACAGAGGTCCTCGGAATACTCCGCAGAACTGACGACGAAATATTCTTCGCCGTTGAAAACAGCTACGGCGGCGGTAATGTAGACGATACTCCGCCTTGGACAGAACAGACAGAATTCTCTGTTGTGGTACAGCCCGACGGTTCATGGAGAGTGGGCAAGCTCACCGTTCCGTATTGATATAGATGAAAAGACCGCAGAGGAACAACTCTGCGGCCTTTTTTATTTGAATGATATCTCCACAAATTGCATGGTTCTCATTCTCACGCCCATTTTCAGTATGAGCTTTGTCATCCATGATATGTTCTTTGACTTCAGCAGCACATCGGGCAGCTTGTGGTTCACCACCTTGGCAAATCTGTCCGACCACGGAAGCAGCTCCTTTTCGGCGTCCTCAATGGGAAACACCAGCATGGAGTCGGAGTTTCCGCTTTTCTTTACCACGCTGTTGGACCTTTTCATGCCCATACTGTTCACGGCATCAAAGCATATGCCGCCCTCGGGAAAGCGCTCTGCCATAGCCGTAAGTATCTCCCTGTTCTTTTTCTCGTCGAAATAGTAGAGGACTCCGCCGCATATGGCGAAAAGTCCGTCCTCGGGAGCAGTCTCCACCTCGTCGAACCACTTCGTATCAAAAACGCTCATCGCCACGTTCTTCTCCCTGTCGCGGAGGGTGAATATCTTCTCTCTGGCGGAAATTATGTCAGGCAGGTCCAGATTTATCCATCTGCACTTACCGTTGTCCACCTCGGGAAAGCTGTCGTCCGCTCCGCAGCCAAGGTTGATAATAGTGGCATTGGGGTGTTTTTTCAGGTACTTTTTTGCAAGTCGGCAGAAAACATACTTCCTCGACGCCCACGAAAGCGTGGTGATGTCGGCATAATGGAGCTTGCTGAAATCGTAGTCTATCTTTCCGATTATCTCCTCTGCCACCTTGTCGGGAAATGCATCGGGAAATTTCTTAGAGCAGGTCGCTCTGCCGTAAAGGGGCATCACAAGGGTCTCCATTACTGTATTTTCTTCAATATGTATCTTTTCAGACATTAAATCAGCTCCTTTAGTTAGTGTGAGATAACAAATTGATTATACCACTTTTTTCACCTCAGCGCAAGGAATATTGCACTATGCTTACAATAATATTATGGCATTTCCTGTGGAAAGACGTCCGATAATATGTTATAATCATATGGTATAATTGTAAAGCTCGGACTTGTTCACAGAATGTTTACAATTATTTTTGCACATCTGCACTGTCTTTTCAGTTAATCATTAGTGAAGGGAGGTTTGAATGTGTCGATTGATATCAATGACCAATATGACAAAATATTCCGCTATTGCTATTACAAGATCCATAACCGTGATATTGCAGAAGATCTGACACAGGATACCTTCCTTCGGTTCCTCGAAAGTCCGCATTATCGCGACATAGGCAAAGAACTGCACTATCTCTATACGATCGCAGGAAACCTGTGCAAGGACGCATTCCATCGCAGGACAGCTGAGGAGCTCGATGAAAAGATTGCAGACGATAAGGATTATGAGGACTTTATCCTCACCAACGTTGCTCTGGGAAACGCTATCAAAAATCTTCCCGAGGAGGACAAGGAAATAATCATACTGCGATACATAAATGATGTTCCCATAGGTGTTCTGGGTGAGCTTTTCGGTATGTCGAGGTTCAGAATGAGCAGACGTATCAAAGGCATCCTACGGCACCTCAGACAAAAACTTGATTGAGAGGAGGGCTGAGGCTTGAATAAAAAACTAAAGCAAGATATCAGGGATTCCTTCAATTTCCCCGATGCAAAGCATAAATATGAATTTCTTACACAGGCTGAGGTCGCTTCTGCTCAGGAAGAAAAGCGGAAACACACCATACCCGTTGTTTTCAGAGTTACTGCCGCTGCAGCGGCTGCCGCTCTGGCAATAGGTCTATGGACCAACCTGAGATCACATCCCGACCCAAGGGGCGGCGACTTCAGAGAGGGCTCTGTTATCGTGACAGAAGCAGTCTCCGCTCAGCCCGTCACCACCGCTGATACTGCTTATAACGGCACAACTGTAACAGCCGTGCCTACTGCTACATCGTATAACAGCACGGTTAACCACCAAACAACAGCCACAGGAACTGTAGAAACTGTAACGTCGTATGCTGATACGTCTAACGCAGGCAGAACAAGCACATCAGCTGTTCAGGCTGATCAGTCTTATGCAGGCGCAGATACCGCAATAGTCACTTCTCCTGCACTGGGAGTGACAACACAGTCTTCAGCAAACCGCACAACTGAAAGCCGAACCGCTGCTGCCGTTACAACCAATATTCCAATGACCACAACCACTGTAAGTAAAGAAATCGAAAGGAGTTTTGAAATGAAAAAATTAGCTGCATTCTTATCTGCACTGAGCATCTCAGCTGCCGCACTTCCTATAAATTCAAATGCGTCCAGCGGAATTAAAGTCGGAGTTGAAGATTATATGTTCAACACTGATTTTGATGCTTCAAAATATTATACGGAGCCGCCTTTTGGCTACTCATATAACAGCGAAATGAAAATGTTCGATAACGGACAGCTCATATCTGACATTGACGGAAACGGCGTTTTTGACAGAATGGATCCATATCTGGTATACAAATGTTTTAATGATGATAAATACGGCAGCAATATCCCACTTTCTGATGAACTCAGTACTTTTATCAGAGAGAACTGCGATTACAACCGTGACGGCAGCTTCGATAGTTGGGACGCCGAAATCATCATAGCATACTATATTTTAAATAACAGACCAACATGGGCAGATCTTGACTGGAATTCTTACGATCCCACATATGTTCCACAGCGTTATCAAACCGCTTCACCTATAAATGTCACTGATAAATCCGATGAGCTTATGTATGTTAATGAATTCGATTATATGTTAAAAATGTTCGGACAAGCACGAACATATATCACATCTGAATTCATCGAGGACGGAACTATCGACTTAGATGTAAACGAGGACGGTGTTGTAGATATAAAAGACGCAGCTTGTTTCGCTGTATACTATAGAAACGGAGACCCCGTATATTATGTGCTTAACGAAGATGGCGACTATGTGCGTACCAAAATTACCAAACGTATTGACCTTCCTGACAAGATCGATAAGAAAATTAAAAAATACTGTGATGCTGCTATGCCCGAGAGAAATCAACACTCCACTTATACACATGATGATGACAGATGTCTGGAAATCATCGAGTATTTCGTAATGCACTATCCACTGAAGGAATGCTATTTTGAAGATGAATACTATGATACGCTGCTTTCAACAGATACTTCCCAGTATGGATTGGGAGAGATATTAACATTCAGAGCTAAAAACAGACAAGTAATTATTCCGCGTGGGGACAATGAGCGCTTCAAGTTCTATCAGGATGTTTTTGAGGAACAGTTCACAGCGTACTATCAGAACGTTCTTGACGGCAAGCAGCCCATTCCTGATATCAACGGTGACGGCGTTGCAGACACCGAAGATTATACAGCTGCCGGAGAATACATGAATGCATTCTTCAGAAATGAAACCATTGAGACTACATCTATTCCTATTGACATATTCGAAAAGTTCACTACCGACTGCGACTTCAATCAGAATGGCATCAGCGGAGATATCTATGATATCATGATAACTCAGATATATATCATGTATATCGATGCATATCACCCCGAAGAGATCGTTGACAGCAACGAACAGTTCAGCTATCAGTCCAATATATCCATTCTCAATGCAATGGATATCCAGCGCAGCGGCGACGCTAACTGCGACGGCGAGACCGATCTTGCAGATGCTATCTTCATCATGCAGTCTATGGCTAACCCCGACAAGTACAACATCTCAGAGCGCGGCAGATTCAACGGCGATGTCTATGAGACAGGCCACGGCATTACTGCAAATGACGCTCTCGAAATACAGAATACTCTCCTCCACAAGGACAACTGAAAGCATGATATAAATATATAGGAAAAGGCTTCCCGACAGCTCTCGGGGAGCCTTTTTCGTGCCTTTTTCAGTCCGGCAAGCACCGTCTATGTGAAATATCAACAACAGACCTATCGCTTCTTACCGCATCAAATGTGCAAAGTCACGATATTTTATAAAACTTGCAATATTGTATTGACAACTAATATTATACGGCGTATAATATTATCAGAAACCAGATATTACAGTTCACAAAATACTATATGGTTTCAGAAAGGAGTTACACTATGGGATTTTCTATAAACGCAGGTCTCCTTGATGCCATGGTGCTTTCCATCGTTCAGAATAACGACACCTACGGCTATGAGATCACTCAGTATCTGCGGAAGGCGGTGGATATCTCGGAATCCACTCTCTATCCCGTGCTGAGACGATTGCAGAAGGGCGAGATGCTCGAGACCTATGACAAGGAATTCATGGGCAGGAACAGAAGGTATTACCGCATTACTACCAAGGGTAACGATTCCCTTGAGGAGTACAGAGAAGAATGGCGCAGCCATAAGAAAAAAATCGACAGTATTTTATTGAATGAGGGAGCTGAATACAATGAACAAACTTGAATTTCTTACAAGGCTGAGAAATAACCTCGAAAGAGGCGGTCTGCCTTCTGATGATATCAATGATGCACTTTCGTATTACGAGGAGGTATTCCTCGATGCAGGCTTCGGCAAGGAAGAAGAAACTGCCGCTGCTATGGGCTCGCCCGAGGATGTGGCTGTAAATATCCTCCGTGAGAGCGGTATCCACGTCGGCGGTGCTCCCGTGATGCCTCCCCAGAGAATGGGCGGTCCTCAGGGACAGGCGCAGGGTCATGCAATGGGCGGATATGTTCCACCTAAGAAAAAGGCTTCGGGCGGAAGTATTGCTCTCGGAATAGTCCTCGGCATACTCACCTTCCCCATCTGGCTTCCCATCGTCTGTGTGGTAGTCTCACTTTTATTCGCACTCATCGTCGTTCTCATTTCACTTGTCATCGCTTTCTTCGCAGCAGCTATCGGTCTTCTCATCGGCGGTATCGTCGCACTCACTGAGTTCCCTGCCGTGGGCATAATGTTCTTGGGAGCAGGTCTCATACTCACCGGTTTAGTTATACTTATCTGCAAGCCAGCATTCAGCGCAGTTATCCCTGCTATCGGCAGAGGTATCAAGAGTTTCTGCGGCTGGGTAGTAGGTCTCTTCAAAAAAGGAGGAAAAGAAAATGCCTGAAAACAACATCAATGTGCAGGAGCAGCAGTCTGCTCCCGTTAATAAGAAAAAGGGCAGCGGAGCTCTCTGGGCAGCTGTCATCGCAATAGCTCTCGGACTTATCCTCCTCATCACAGGATATATCATGTACATAAACAGCGACAAGGACAAGTATTATAAAGTAAAGGACTACAATGAGGTCTTCGACGGCGCAAAGGTGACAGAGCTTGAGCTGGATCTGGACTGGGGCGACCTCATCATCGAAAAGAGCAGCGATGATAGTATCCATGTGGACGCTACTGATGTTTCCGAGCATTTTGAGGCAAAGGTATCGGGAAGCAGGTTCACTATGGGTTACGATTCAAAGAAGAACCGCGCTATCCCCTTTGGACTTGTTTTCCACCCCATGAATTATAAACCGGTCGTAAAGCTCATGCTCCCCGATAATGAATATGACCGCTTTATACTTGATATGGGCGCAGGAGATGCAAAAATAGCCTCTGTAAACTGCTCTTTCCTTGACGTTAACTGCGGTGCAGGTGATGTGAACTTCAGCGGCATCGAATGCAGCAAGGCAGAAATAGACTGCGGTGCAGGCGACCTGAATATAACAGGCATAGAATGCTCAGGTATTATAGACATCGACGGCGGTGCAGGCGATATTACCATCAGGGACGCTGTTGCAGGCGGTATGGACCTTGATCAGGGCGTAGGCGACTTCGACTATACAGGCACCATGAACGGTAACATCGACGCTGACGGCGGCGTGGGCGACATTACCTTCCGTCTTACAAATCCTGCTTCTGATTTCTACAAGGGAAGCGGAAAATACAGTCTCACTATCGACAGCGGCGTAGGCTCCGAAAACATTATCTATAACGCAGGACAGTAAAGCCATGATTGACCACAGGCTCATCAGAAAGGGCGACAGGCTCCGTCACCGGCTTTTCGGGACAGGCACCGTTACAGACACCCTTCCCCTCGGTGATGACACCGTCGTTACCATCGAATTTGACAGCGGCTCCACAAAAAAGCTGTGCGCCGTTATCTCGGCTCTTGAATATGCCGAGGAACCCAAGGAACAAAAGGATAAATGATAATCCCCCCCGAACCGTAATCAAACCGGTCCGGGGGGATTTTGCAGTATGTTATTATCGTATCAGCTCAAAGCGCCGTCCTCGATAAAGATGAAGAACTCCATCTCATTGGTATCCTCAAGCCTTCGCGCCAATACACTTCCGCCCAGAGCCCGTACAGTCTCATGGACAGAGTATAGTCCGATACCGCTGCCCTCGGCATTTGCGGCGTTTGAACCGCGCCAGTAGCTCCTGAACACATATGGTATCTCGTTCTCGGGAAGGAGTCCGCCCTTGTCCTTTACTGATATGCCAAAGCCCTCGTCCTGACGTAATATCTCCACGGTTATGCCGCTTCCGTCGCCGTATTTCACGGCGTTCTCCAGAATCTGGCTCACGGAGCGGTACAGCGCGTACTTGTCGCTCTCCATTACAGAGTCGGTATCGCACTTCACCGTGAAAGGTATGCGCTTTATCGCCATTCTGTCCTTGTATTCGCTGCTTATGAGCTCTGCCAGCTCCTTTACGGGGAAGCGGCTTATCTCCATGTCAAAGCCGTCCAGAGAAGCGTCGGATGATGCCAGCAGCTCCGCCGCCAGTTTCTCCACATTCTCCGCATTGCTGTCTATCTTTTCGGCGATATCACCTGTCATGCCGCCGTCGGTATAAAGCCCCTCACGGACCGCCTCTGTATACAGCTTTATATTGGCGATAGGCGTCTTTACTCCGTGGGCTATGGTGGAAACCAGCTTCTGGCGCTCGCCCTCAAGAATGTGTATCTTCCTGCTCTCGGACGCAAGTACATCTGACAGCATATTCATGCCCCAGACGTATTTGCCGAAGAACCTGCTCCTGCTCTCGGGAAGCTTCTGTATGTCCCTGAGCCTTGCCAGCCTTTCGGGATAGTCCGAGAGCTTACGGAAGGGTATGAGTATGGCTGCGCAGATGTATATGAACACTCCTGCGGTAATCAGGAACACCACTGCAAAGAATACATTTCCCACTATCATTATACGCCTTGCCGCCACGCTGCTGTAAACGTACTCAGCTATACCCATGAGTCTGCCTTCGCTGTCATAGACACGGCACACAGCGCAGTTCTTGTCAACGGCGGTGATGAAGCTGCCTACTTCGCCCTCAACAGGCACGAACACTATCTCATCGGGCATATCCTTGCCGAAACGTGCCTTCCATTCATCGGCATACTCTGCGATAACTTCTTCAGGGGAGGAGCCTGTCTCTGCTGTCAGACCGATGAGCTCCGTATTTATCCTGTTTATGGCTATGTTGCGTGAGGTTATCCTGCTTTTTGAAGCCCTTATACAGGCAAGGTCAAAGCAGAGCACCGCTGCCGCAAATACTGCTGTAAACAGCAGAAAGAATGAAACCGCTCTCTTCATTTCTGCTCACCAAATCTGTAGCCGACCTTCCAGACCGTCCTTATCACCTGTGGAGAGTTCGGGTCGCGCTCTATCTTCTCCCTGAGCCAGCGTATATGCACAGACACCGTGCTGGGCTCTGTAAAGCAGTCGCAGCCCCACACTGCGTTGAAAAGCTCATCCTTGCTGACAGCCTCGCCGCTGTGCTCCATGAGGTACCTCAGCAGGTCAAACTCCTTGGCGTTCAGCTTCAGCTCGGCACCGTCCCTTGTGACTATGCGCGATGAGGTATCAAGCTCTATGCCGCAGCCGCTGAGCTTTCCCGACTGCTCTCCCCCGCCGCTCCGCTTCATAAGAGCCCTTACCTTGGCGGTCAGCACCTTGATGGAAAAGGGCTTGTCGATATAGTCATCCGCCCCTGTCTCATAGCCGAGGAGCTTGCTGCGCTCATCGGTCATTGCGCTCATCATTAGTATGGGGATATCTCCCTTTTTTCTTATCTCCGTGCAGGTCTCATAGCCGTTCATCTTCGGGAGCATAACGTCCAGCAGCACTATGCCAAAGCTCTCCCCCTCAAGCAGCTCAAGGGCTTCCTCGGCAGTGGGACAAAGCCTTGCCGAGAAGCCCTCTTTTATCATGAAATCCTTTATTATCTGCCCCATTTCGGGGTCGTCCTCAATTATCAGTATATCGGTCATATATCTCTCCTGTGCTGCGGAAAAGTTTATTTCCAGCTTCCGAGGTCAATAAACTCGGGGCTCGGAACGACTCCGTCCTCTCCTGTGAGTATAGCCTGAAGTCTGCCTGTGGAATAGTCTGCAATGACCATGTGTACCATTCCGCTGCCCCTCATTCGTGTGAGGTCGTTGTCGGTCTTCTCACAGGTCATCAGTTCCTTGAAGCGGTCTAAAGTCAATCCGCGCTGTCCCCCGAAAAGCTCATTGTACCTGTTCCACCTTACGATATTTCCCTCCTCATTGGTAAGCATATCCGAATTGCCCTTTGCCGCAAAGGAATTAACTGCGCAAAGATAATGCGGGTCTTCCCATTCGATCCCGTCATTCAGCTCAGTGGAGCTGTCACGAATGACCGTTGCGCCGTCCTCATCGGTGACGCAGAGCTCTGCCACATAGGCTTCCTTCGGGTCGGTGGCTATGACATTTACGCAGTACGGATAATCGGAAGCGTTTTCCGCAAGATATTCCGCCGCTTCCTTTGCCGTGGAGCAGTGCTCCAGAGCGTAACGCATACCGTAGGTGTAGCTCTTCTTGTCTTCACAGGTATATTCTACCATTTTTTTACTGCCTACGTCAAGTTCCCCCAACATCAGACCGTCGTCATTGACTGCGGTCAATATAGTCATAAATCCCAGAGGCGTCACGGAAACGAAGCTCCTGTCCCCGTTTTTCATGTGTACCACCGCATGACAGCGGCATATCTGGTTATCGCTTCCCAGCATCCATTCCAGCACACGGCAGGTAATGCGCTCGCCTGTTGCTGTGACTTCACCGTCGGCTGATAATGCGCTGCAGGCAGTTCCTCTCAGTGCATCGGGCACGAACTGCATGAGCACAGCCTCCTCACGGCTCAGTATACCGTCTTCCTTAAATCCCTCGGAATCCCCTTTTATGCCGTCGGCAAAGCCGTCCAGCTCGTCCCTGTATTCCTTCTCCAGCGAGTTGTAGAACACCTTTGCCCTGTTCTCTATGGGAGCATAATCCCCGTCAAGGTCATTGAATACAGCCTTGATGTTCTCATAGATGTAGGGCTCGCAGGCTTCGCCGTAGCCCTCATAGGCAAGGTTCACAGCTTCACCGTAGGCAGCTCCCACATCGTAATAGCTGCCCGATGTGTAGTCAAGAGTCACATCGAAATAGCTCTCCATGATGTCTATCCTGCACAGCCCGTCAGAGGATGTCACGGTGCTCTGTACCTTCTCCTTTTTAGGAGCTATACCCGTATAATCATTCTCCATGTAAATACTGTCAACAGGCTTCAGTGTGCTGCCGCCCTGCTCGGGCACCGTAAAGCCCTCATAGCCGTTCTTCCGTCCGCAGCCTGTGAGCCCTGCGGCTATGAGTATGGCAGCTGCTGCCGAAACTATCCTTTTCATATCCATATCCGCTCCTTACCAGCCGCGCTCCATTAGCCAGCTGCTCAGCTTTCTCTCCCTTGCGGAGAGCTCCCCGTCCTCAGCAAGTCTGCCAAGCTCTATCTCGCCTTGTATATCGCCGTCCATGAGGTATATGACCTTGTCGCTCATGGCTGCCACCCTGACGCTGTGAGTTACCATCATTATACCCGTGCCGCTGCGGTTAGCCTTGATGAGCTCCTTCATTACGTCTGCGGCAGCCTTTGAGTTGAGAGCTCCCGTAGGCTCATCGGCGAATATGACCTTTGGCTCGTTTATAAGCGCCCTGCAAAGGCAGGCACGCTGGAGCTGTCCTCCCGAGACCTCGTTGATATTGTGCTCGGCGATGTCGATGATATCGAGGCTCCGCATGAGCTCCTCGGCACGCTTGTTGGCGTCCTTGCGGGGAACTCCTGCCTGATAGGCTGGAAGCACGATGTTATCGAAGATGCAGAGCTTCTTCATCATGTACATCTGCTGGAATATAAAGCCCATTTCGGTAAGTCTCAGCTTTGAAAGCTCCTTTTTTCCGAGGGTGCTGATGTCCCTGCCTGCGAACTCCACCTTGCCCGAGGTCATTCTGTCCATACCGCTGACGGTGTAGAGAAGTGTGGATTTTCCGCTTCCGCTGGGTCCCATGATGGAGACAAATTCTCCGTCCTCCAGCTGAAAGCTTATGTTTCTCAGCACGTTGTTGCTGAGCTTCTTGATAATGTATGTCTTGCAAAGCTCCTTAACGGATAAAACTGTACTCATTTTATGCTCTCCCTTATTCTTCGGATATTTTCCATATATCGATGTGGCGTACTCCCCCTGCGGTGAGCCATGTGGTCAGCAGGACTGTACCTGCCACCAGCAGCGGTACTGCTATAAAGCTTACGGGAAACTCGGGAATGAACTTCATGCCCGTTGCATCCCACTGTTTGAAATAGCCTCCGTAAAGTGCCGAACCGCCTGTCCAGTTGATGATCTCACCGATGACTATGCCTATTATCAGAAGCATGGCAATCCTGAAAATATAGCCCAGCTTCACAGTGGAGCCGCGGAAGCCCATGCTCTTCATAAGAGCGGTCTCGGAAGCCTCCTCGGTTATGAATATGTTCACATAGAGGTAGGTTATCAGCACCAGTACAAGTATGACAACTACTGTCATGACCTTTTCAAGCAGTGCAAACAGCCTGTCGAAATCCTCCATGGCGCTCCTTGCTGCCTCCTTTGGAGTCAGTATGGTGTCCTTGCCGAATACTCCGCGGAGCTGTTCTATTACAGCAGGCTTATCCTCCTCGGGAGCGTCTATCACAAAGCCTGTAATGTTATATCCCATCTTATAGCCGCTGTCATACTCCTTACCCATGATAAGAGAGGGCACACCGTCCTCCATGGTATCGAACAGTCCTGTTATGACTATCTCTTTCTCGTTTTCGACGCTGCCTGTATTGTCCTCGTTGTTCTCATAAATGGTGACCTTCAGCACATCGCCTTCGCTGATACCCATGTTTTTTGCGGTATATGCGCTCATTGCCGCTTCATTTGCCAGCACGGGAGCTTTTCCGCCCTCATGGTATTCAAATTTCTCAGCCTGATCATTGCCCCAGAACAGATCAAAGTTCTTGATGATGCCGTTGCGCTCAAATTCAGCAGAGCCTGAATGCATATACTCTATACGGGCAGGGATACCTGCTTCCTCAATTCTTTTATTCACTACATCGTAGAAGTAGACACCTGTCCTCTGCGCTTCCTTGTTTATCTCGTTTCTTGCGTCGCTGTTGAAATTGGTATCGAAATCAAGGGTATGATACATCCAGTTCTTCATATACTCCGCAGAGATACAGCTGTGGCGGACGTTGAATACAACAAGGATTATGGCAGCTCCCAGAGCATAGGCGATTATGAGGAAAAGATACCTCTTGAGCCTTCCCAGCACATCTGTAATACCGAGGAAAAATGGTATCTTCATGTGCTTTCTCCTGTGCAGGAACATGGGGAAGCCCTTGGTGAAGCGCTCTCCGCGGTTCTCTCCGTGAATGGCGTCTATTACCGATATCTTGTTTATCCTGCGCATTACCAGAAGCGAGAACAGTATCATTACCGCTATTGTAGCGATTACCGCTGCCACGCCGATAAGTATCATAAACCAGCGGGGCGGAAGTATGCAGTCGGGTCCGAACATATTGATGAATATGCCCGATAGCGGCAGACCTGCGATGATACCTATGACTCCGCCCACAATGGCAAAGGCGATATACTTCGCAGCAAACAGCCAGCGGAAGCTGAGAGAGTCGACTCCCAGAGCCTTCATCATGCCTATTTCCTTCTCCTCGGTTTTCATCTCCGCTACCATGGTGAAGCGTATGGTCATGAAAATTATAAGTATAAGAAATACACAAGCCACCATTGCAAATATGGAGATGACCTCCATCATGGAATCTTCATTTGTGGGACCTATATTTGTGGATATGGTGAAATATCCTGCGTCCAGCTCACTGTTGTCAAGCTCCCTGTAAAGAGCGTCCTGTGCGGTAAAGGTATTTTCCTTCAGTTTTATGCAGTAAACAGTATCACATCTTACTGCGTCCGCTGAAAGTACCTCATAATCCGCATCGGAAACTATGTATCTTTCCATGTAGCTCATGCTGTTGTCCTTGAAGAAGTTGCTTATCTCCAGCTCATAGACATTGCCCGTAACGGTGGTAAGTTTCACCTTGTCGCCAACTTTTACGCCCGTCTTGTCCCTTACGGTCACGGATACTGCCACATGACCGTTTTCAACATAAAAGGGCTGATCATCAAGTCCGTAGACATAGTCGCCCTCCAGCGGGATAGTGGTGAGGAACTGGACGCGGTTCTGAAGATTGCCCTCATTCTCGTCATAGCCCGGGAAGTCCATGCTGGTGTAGCCCACCCGGTTCATCCTTGCTGTGTGCCAGCTGCTTACCCATGGGCTCTTATCAAGAACAGGCTCTATCTTCTTGTATCCGTCATTCTCTGTGGAGTATTGCTTGTATACTCCCAATATGATATTGGAAGGTCTGCACACCTCCTCGGTGGTCCTGTCCTTTGACAGGGTGGAGTATATCTGTACAGAGCCCACAAATACAAGCACAGAGGCTATGACTATGAAGATGAATATGATGATGTTAAGTCCCTTTTTGTATTTAAGGTCGTTTTTCAGCATCTTGAAGAACATATCTTTTCCCTCCGATGTTCGTTTCGCTGATATTATGATATCACACTGAAGTTTAAAAAGTCTTTAAAAAATATCACTTTTTCAATTTTATCATACATTCTCTATGTTATCAAGACGTAAGAAAAGTGAAAAATTTACGAAAATCGCAATAAGTGTGATGACAAGTAAGCTTTTTTGTGATATAATAGCATAGACAAGTAAAATTTTATGGAGGTAATACCATGAAAAAATATCTGGCTTTACTTTGCACAGCTGCCCTTCTCTGCGGCTGTTCAAGCAACGGCAAAAGCTCCTCGGCCGCAGGAAATACATCTTCCGAGCAGGGGACCAATGCCGCAGTACAGGAAACCACAGCCTATGATCCGTACTTTGATATATCCTATGAATACCCCATCACAGGCACAGACACCGATATGTCTGAGGTAGCGAACGTAGACTGGAGCCTTATCTACCGCGATGCCATCGAAGACTTCAAAAAGAGCGACAACTTCGATGAAACTGCACGTTTTACCGTCTATGATATTAATGAGGACAGGATACCCGAGCTCATAATTTCATACGGCACGGAAGATGATACGACCTACCTTATAAAGAGCCTCAGCGACCAGAACGTCTATACAGAATTTGAACCCATAAGCGACGGCGGTCAGATGTACTTCAGCATGAACCGCAACCTGCTGGCTATATTCTTCTTTAACTATGAGACAAATTCCCAGATAGTTCAGCTCTACCGTCTGAAAAATTCCAAGCTGGCTAATGTATACACCTTCGAGATCACCGATAACATATACAAAATGAACGGTCAGGAATGTACCGAGGAAGAATACAACGACGAGTATACCCTGCTCCTCAGCGGTGTTATCAAGGACATGGGAACCGACTTCGGATTCGACGACGACTCTATCGATGCAGCTCTCGGCAATAAGGCTTCTATGGAGGAGGGCTATGCTGCTGTCCTTTCAGACTATCTCAGCCAGATGCAGTATAACCAGAATATGAAGAGCACCTACTCCCTCATGGATGTAAACGGTGATGAAGTGCCCGAGCTCTTTGTATCGGTGGGCATTGCATTTGCTCCAAGCGTTTCGGTTTATTCATGGAACGGCTGTGTTGTTCCTGTCGGCTCCTTCGGAAGTGACGGAACTATAGGTTATTTCCCCGAGAGCGGCGAGCTCTGGGGCGAGTATCACGCTCCCAGCTATACCGCAGGCAGCTTCTACAAGTTCAATGATGTATTCCAGTTCGAGGAGATCTTCAATTACGGTGATACCGAAGTAAGTGATGCCGAGGAGAAGATATATAATATCAACGCCGAAGCAACTCCCAAGGACGAGTATCACAAGATGCTGGACGATCATACCAAGGGTGATGTTTATCAGCTCGGCGCTGACAATGATGTCAATGCTGAAAACATAAAGCTCCTCATTGAAGGAAAATATACCGCTCCTTCAGTCAAAGCAAGCTGAAAAAACTCATAAAAGGCACCTGCCATAAGGGCGGTACTCTTATAGAAGTTTTACAAGTGATATTGAGGAAAACCCTTTTGAAAAAGGGTTCTTCCTCAAACTCCTTTCCTAAAACTTTCAGCATTAAATTTAGCCCCAACAGGGC
>Ga0129317_1001438_pt1 | contig 17495 bp, 13 predicted proteins | sample Cm1ome_FD_94430 | JGI IMG/M metagenome (GOLD analysis project Ga0129317, IMG submission 94430) | Eastern black-and-white colobus group fecal microbial communities from Wisconsin, USA - Cm1105 metagenome | ecosystem: Host-associated > Mammals > Digestive system > Large intestine > Fecal | place... | reverse complement strand
TTTCGTTATATAAAAAACATCATCAAGAGTTGACCAGGTCGTTCTGTCAATCGTATATGTGTCAGTTGATAATACATAAACAGTGTTTTCATCAGCTATTCCTATATCTTTCAGAAGCATTTCTTTATAACTGATATACCACTTTAAGGCCTCTCGAAAATTGTCAGCGCAGCTATTATATACACCCTTTTTGAATTCTTCGGCTGAGTATGCTTCATATCTTTCCTGCAATGCTTCAAGCTTATCTTCAAGAGTCCTGTTATAGCATTGAGCGATCAGAATACACTCTATAGCAGGCTCAAGCTGCTTGCCGCTCAGGTGTTGGCGGAGTGTTTTCGATTCAATAAAATCAAGTACATTATTCTTCATATTATCCCTCCCTATCAAGATAGCAGTGATAATGCTCGCTGTGATCGTATTTTATAGCCGGTGTATTATCGAGTTCAAAGGCTTTACATATCCCGGAGACATATTCGCTTCCGATATGCGGACTCATGTATATGACAGCCTTTCCTTTTGCAGTTATTTCCACACGTCCTCTCGGATAATAGTCAAATCCGGCTTTACTTCCGCAGGGACGTAAATGCTCCCACAGCTTTTTGTGATTGTAGGTGTTGCCGGATTTAGCGATACCCTCACTGATACTGCCGTCAAAGGGATAGCAGTACAGCTTACCGTCAATGAGCCAGAAAACTCCTCTTTTCATTTCTCATTCACCTCTATAAGCTTGCCTCTGTAATATTCAAGATCCTGATATGCGTGACAGCAATCGTAATACACTTTACCATCTGGATCGATCCAATAGCCAAATGCGGTCATATCCGAGGAATCGCCGTACTCTTTTCTGTGTTTTATGTGTTTTTCGTCTTTGTTCCAATGATCTATGAACGTAAGGATCATCGGAATATTGCTCCATATAGCTGATAAGGCGATGTCCTTTACAGGCATATACAGCAGATCACCTTTCTCAAACGGAGTCGGAATGAATATCCATATATCCTCCAGAAAGCAGACAACATCGTTGTATTCTTCGTCTCTTACATCTATTTCCCCTATTTCGTGCTCCCTATTCAGATAACACTTGACTGTGTTTTGGGTGTCTGTTTCTGCCATACGGATTATTATCAATTCATTTTCAGCATTATCCTCTGCCGCTTTCTTTGCCCTCTCAAACGTTGAAAACACCTGATCATTTCGGCGTTCATCTTTAGTTTCGGCGTTAAACAGTGAATATGTATAGACCGTTTTTTCATTTCCGCGGCTGATCTTATCAAGCATTGCATCTTCAAGCTTTATCTTTTCACTCAGGGAGTGAAAAAGCGAAAGATCATCAAGTTTGAATGAGAGCTTTTCGGGCAGCTTCATATCAGGCATAGTCTCCATAAGCTCGCAAAAGGCTGAATGCTTCTCCTTTATGCTCAGTCTGTAGCATCTGCTGATAACAAAGGATGCTTCAATAGAGTTGAACTGATGATCCAGTTTGCGGCAATGCTCCGCTACGTCCTTTGAATTCAGGAAACTGTAAACATCCATAACGTGCTCCTCCCTATTCATATCTAATGACTGTAACTTCTTTCCCCATTCTTCTCATGTCCTGGATATTTGCTGATGTTCCCATAGTTTTGCCATCCCACAGCATCAATCCTCGGTCTGAGTCTTCAGCCATGACTATATCTTTCTGCCTGTAGAATTCAAAACCCGAAAGTCCTTCTGCATTGATATGCTTCTCAATAAAGCCGCCTATATTGTTTCTGGTCCTTTCACCGCTGACATACACAGTAACTTTTCTGTATCCCTTATCATAAAGATACTGCTGCATGAGCTTGTCCGCTCCGAAGCAGTCACCTATCAGGAACTCCGCCCCCATATCGCACAGTGTATCAAGCGAGTTTTTCACTTCATCTTTAAGATAAGTAATGGTTTTTGAGCCGCCGGCAAATACATTCATGTTATCACCTTAAAATCCGATCCTATTTGTATTCTTCACATCGCGCAGTTCAGGCATTATAAAATCATCAGCTATAAGCGTAGTCAGTTCATAGTCGCTTATCAAATTAGCAGGCTTTAAAGAAAGACGCTCAGCAAGACTCATAACAGCCTGCTCCATCAGGTTTCTAACAAATCTGCCATTGCCGAAATCCTCGCTTTTAACTGCTTTAGCTAGTATACTTTTCACCTTTTCCTCGGCATCTTCGGATAATCTCATGCTTTTTTCCTCTGTCATAAGGCAAAGTATCTGATATAGTTCATCTTCATTGTAATCAGGAAAATCGACGTGAAAAGCTATCCGGCTTCGCAAACCCGGGTTCTTTTTCATGAATTCTTCCATCTTATCAGGGTATCCTGCAAAAACAACTATAGTATCCTCTCTGTGATTCTCCATCTCCTGAACAATGGTATTTATAGCTTCATCACCGTAGAGACCGTCCTTGTCCTCAACAAGAGAATATGCCTCATCAATAAACAGGATAGAGCCTTTGGCTTCGCGAAAAGCCTCTCTTACCTTGGGAGCTGTCTGACCTACATACATCGCGACAAGATCTGCACGTCCGACCTCAACAAGATCGCCGCTTTCGATAATCCCATTATCCTTGAATATCTTAGCTGCCAGACGAGCAACTGTTGTTTTGGCAGTGCCGGGATTTCCGGTAAATATCATGCTCCGCGCAGGCATATTCATATAAAGTCCTCTTTCCTTGTACATATCGAGGAGCTTAAAGAATGCCACCGTTTTATGTATTACCTTCTTCACGCTTTCAAGACCTATCATTTTATTGAGTTCCTCAGCGGCACGACCTTCAATGCAGGGCTCTTTCTTCTCGGTTTTACTGATATTAAAATAAGCAGGGTAAACAGCAGACCTCAGATATTCCGAATAGTAATCACTAAATATCTGATCAATATCGCTGGCGTAATACTTATCCGATCCCGAATCCAGACGCTCAAGAAGCTCGCTTTTATCGGATATACCCTTCTCATCCGCAAGTTTACAGATGTACTCCCGGCTCTTTTCCCTGGGCATAAGGGACTCTTCAAAGGTGATAAGCGAGAGCTTATCATTAAGCGCTGATGCTATTTTATTAGCCGCGATCGTGTCATGACGTCTTATCTGGAATAATGTCAGAACTTTATCCTTGTATTTAACAGCATTTTTGAAAATGATCTCTGTCAGTTCTTCTTTAGAATGAGCATAATTAGAAGAAGTTTTTTCCTGATCTATAGAATAGATTATCGTTCCGCCGAACATATTCTCATACATAGAGTCTATATCTTCCATGTGAAATCTGTTCATTCTGTTTATCGTCATCACTCGCTGAGACTCCAGCCTTTTGGCGTTAAAAAGGCAGCCGATCAAGGCATTTGCAACATTATTAAAAGACACATCATTGGAATCCTGAATGACGTAATGGACAGGATGTCCGATAAACTTGTCTGTATGGGACTGCTCTATTCGGTCCGTCTCCCTGCATAATTCAGATATGTATCGTCTCCCGGCCATTTCTCTTAATTCAGCAGGCGTGATCGGTGCTACAATGCGTTCTTCGCACCAACTCAGGGAAAAAGTATTAAGCTGCATAAATTCTTCGATATCATCATGATTATCCACTTCAGATCTGTATCTTGAGTAAACGATCTTTTTAACCTTATCAGCTGAAATCTCTTTAAATTCGGACATTTCGCCGTCAATTTCAAGGGATTTCCAGAATCGCTCTCCTTCCGCAAGCAGTTCGTCATCATATCCGTTACCGCTCAGAACGAATTTGCAAGTGCCTTTATTCAAAGAACTTATATACACATTGAATTCGTTTTGTTCATCACAATAATTAATGCACTTGTCAGAGACAGCTTCGCACACCATTTTGCCTTCTTTGGAATACGCATCAAACATAGTTTTCAATTTGACATTGAACTCAAAATATCTCATACAGCTCCCCCTCTTCCATTTCGCTTGGTTATATATAACCAGACTCTATCTTTAATTTGATTATAACAGCTGTTTTTCACTTTGTCAAGCCTTATTTCATATATTTCAATCATTTAATATTCGCACTTGATATTGACAATCCAATCATCATTTGATATACTATGAATAATGATACTACTTATCAAGCTAAAGGAGGAATTGTATCATGACTAAGGAAGAACTGAAAAAGTTTAGTGAAATAGATCTGATAAGAATAAAATATGCCCTCTTGTCTGCTATTGATGATGCCCCATGGGAATTGATATACCCGATCGCATACATTATAGCTAAAACAGAAGGCAAAGAAACCAAAGATTTCCGTTCCTTTATTGATGAATATCAGATAGAAATGCAGCTTTATCATATCCTTGCTCCTGTCAGGGACAAATGGGATACAGTAAATGAGCTTTCAAAGACCTGTTCCCCTGATGCGTGCAAAGCCTTGCTGTTATTTGACGATTCGTTTTCACAGACAGAACGCCTGGGTGAGACTCCTTCGGGATTAGCTGTTCTCGCTGCAAAACTCATGAACATATCATCAGGGAAAAAGGTCGCAGATCTGTGTGCAGGCACGATCCCTTTTATACGCGATTGTAAAGCGCTCGGAATAGACTGCGATTTCCTTGGCAGCGAAATAAAAACATCTGTTTATAATCTCGCCGCTCTGCGTGCCGATATTCTCGGAAATATCACTGTCACTCACGAGGATTCTCTAAAGCTAAGCGGAAAATACGATTATGTATTCTGTCACAGTGTTTTTGGTGTGAAATGGAAATACTATTACCCTGACTGCGGTCATCTTGCTTCCGCAGACTGGCTTTTTGCTCAGAAGTGCATTGAGCTTCTCGATAACGACGGTAAAGCAGTTTGTATAATGACAAATGGAAGTACATGGAATCAGTGCGACCTTAAAATGCGCAAGAAATTCATAAGATCAGGTTTTATCGAGACTATCGTCGCACTGCCTGCAAAAATATACAGCAACACTGCTATTTCAAGCGCACTTATGGTCCTGAGCAAGGGAAACAAAGAGGTCAATCTCATTGACGCTTCCAATATATACACATCCTCCCGCAGAACTAATCTGCTTCTTGAAGACAATATCGCTGATATACTGAAGGCTGTCGGCACAACGAGCCCCATAAGCTGCATAGTATCAAACGAAGAAATAGCTGCCAATGATTATGAGCTCTATCCTGAAAACTATACAAAGAAAAAGCCTGATATTGCGAATGCTGTGCAGTTTTCAGAGCTCATTACCCGCATTACAAGAGGAGCACAGATAAAGGCAAGCGAGCTTGACGAACTCGTTTGCGAAACCAAAACTAACACCAGACTGCTTATGCTCTCTGATATGAGCAAGGGCATCATTTCCGAAAAGCTTCCGTATCTCAGCAAACTTGAAAAGCGTTATGAAAAATACTGTGCAAACGACGGGAATATAATTCTTTCCAAGAACGGCTATCCGGTAAAAACAGTAGTTACAAGCATTTCCGGCAAGGAAAAGGTTCTCGTCAACGGTAATCTTTATATAATCGAGCTTGACAGATCAAAGATCGAACCCTATTACCTAAAAGCCTACTTTGACAGCGATAAGGGACAGTCTCAGCTCAAGAGTATCTGCGTGGGAGTTTCACTGCTGAACATCCCCGTTGAAGCGTTGAAAAAAATGCAGATACCTATGCGTTCTATGTCTGAGCAAAAGATAATAGCCGATAAGTACCTGAAAAAGCAGCAGGAAGTCATAAAGCTGCAGAAACAGCTTGAAGCTGCGGAGCAGGAATTGAAGGAAGTCTTTTAAACATCATCTTTCTGAAAGAGGAGGTCTATGGCTCCTCTTTCATTCACAATTTTGCATAGAATCCTACGTTTTATTATGCTATAATCTATACAAGATCAATTATTTATTTTTTCCTACAATAAAATATAGCACTTCTATGTACAGAAAAAGGTACATAGAAGTGCTATAAATAAACAGAAATAAACGTTGCCGCCAAAACGGCGGCAACGTAGGTTTATTCTTATCCGAGGTGAGTTACATGGAAGATATGCAGCCGAAAAAGATGATAATACTCGACATTCTTGATATCCTGAAGAAGCAAACTGACAAAGATAGCCTTTTCCGCTTATCTGGTGAGGACATAGCCGCCATTTAATTAAGCCCTTGAAAGGGCACCCGAGAAAAATGGTATACGAAGCATCTAAATTAGCTTTTTCAGATTATGCTTTTGCTTTTGAATGGCCGAGTACTTTTTTGCCAGTGCTTTTCACTTTACCAATTAAATTATTCGCTACATCCTTTGCAAAGCCAACAGCTTTTTTGACTCCGGCATATAATGGTTCTGCAATATATTTTCCTGCTGCGCTTCCAATAAGACCTCCGACCAATCCACCCACTTTTGCAGCATATGGAGAAATCACCTCACCAATCACAGGAATCTTTTTGAGTGCGATCTCACCAAATTTTTCGCCAATCTTTTCGCCTACCTTTTTGAATTTTTTTGCTAAGCAGATTCCTGTTACAGCAGCGATTGTTGTGGTCGCTATTTGATCTTGAGCTTCCGTTGTGGAAATCTTACCCTCACCGAGTTTTATTAGTGTCTTGGCGTTTTCTATTCCTATAAAAGCTATATTAGAGCAGGTTTCAGAAGAAACTCCTTTTGTATACTTCTTAAGGCACCCTTTTTCGGCAGCCACTTTTATTGCTGCAGCAGCTGCTGCTTTTAAACCTTGATCTGCTCCGCTTTTCAGGCCTTCTTTAACCGCCTTAGATACATCCGGGTCTTCATCGGATTTGATTTGCCTAAATACTTCTAATCCAAAACCGCTTGCTGCGCCCATTATTCCAGCTTTTTCAATCTTTTTTGCAATGCCGTAAGTTAGATCTTTGCATCTTATGCTATCCCAGTCATATACGCTGTCCAGATTACCGTTCTGTACGTCTTCCTGCATCTGTTTGGCTTGTTCTTTTGTCAGTTCGTTTGAATGCAGTTTTTCGTCACCTATAGCCGCTTTGATTATTCTGTCTGGGAAAGCCTTCTGTACCTCCTCGACCTGTTCTTTGGGCACCACAAGAATCTGACCTCTGTAGTTACCTCTTTTTATTATTCTGATTGTATCTTTTGCAGTTTTTCCGTACTTCAGCTGATAGTGATGCTGGTCAATTGTAACATCTACCGAGTTCTTAGAAAAACTGCCTCTGACTTTTGCGTTTCCAGTCTTTCCCTGTGCAGCAGCATTGATATTATATGTATCTTTGTGATAATGCTCTGCAATGTTCCCGTTAAGGTTTTTGTTTTTGTTGATATCACCATTCTGGTTGTGCATTGCTTCTGCGAAGCTCTTATTGGCATCGTTTATAACATCATCTATATTTTGTAGATAATTCTCAGTATCTTTAGCAGACATAAAAGAAAGTCCACTTTTCAAACTTTCATGAAACCACTTTTCTCTTTTACCGCCTGATGCAATATGTTCTTCGAGGGACTTCTTTGATTTTTCAGCAGTATCTATAGTATCAATCAATTCCTCCGCTTGTGCATTTAGCTCTTCTCTTGGTGTTTCAGGCAGCTGATTTTGCATCTCCTGTGTTATCCATTCAGATGTTGGAACATCAGGATTGGTACTGTATGTTTTTAAAAAACTTTTCAGTATTTCATTAAAACCATTCTGATTATAATTGCTTTCCATAGTTGACCTCCTTTATATCACGCTTTTTTGAAGTTATTTTTTATATAGAATTTTTTTATTCTTTCTATGTAGTCTTTCATCAATACGCTGATAGGCTTAGTATTACTGATGACTTCTATCAGGTCATTTGTTTTTATCGAGTCCTTTCCTGAGCCAAATGCCGATTCTATTGTCTCTCGTACAACGCCTTCTATATCAGCACCACTGAATCCATTTGTTAATGCCCCCAACTTCTTTATGTCAATGAGCTCGAGATCCTGCTTGCGGCGTTTGGAAATATGTATCCGGAATATGGAGCAACGTTCTTTTTCTGATGGCAGATCAACATAAAAAATTTCATCAAACCTTCCTTTACGCATAAACTCTGCAGGAAGCTGTTCTATGTCATTTGCTGTTGCAACAACAAATACAGGAGCTGTTTTTTCCTGCATCCATGTCAGAAACGTACCGAACAATCGCTGAGTTACTTCGTTGCCATCGCCACCGATACCAGCGAATGCCTTTTCAAGCTCATCTACCCATAATACGCAGGGAGAAATCTCTTCAGCAAGTTTTATCGCCCGACGCATATTTTCTTCTGATTCGCCCACATACTTTCCGAGAAGTTTTCCTACATCCATTTTCATCAGAGGTATCGAAAACATTGTAGATGTAGCCTTTGCCGTAAGTGATTTGCCACAACCGGGGATTCCGGCTATAAGGACTCCCTTAGGCATATCTACACCAAATTCTACTGCTTTATTGATGTTTTTGTAAACTTTCGACTTCATCTCCAACCATTTCTTGAGATTGTCCAATCCACCGATATCTGAGATCGTTTCCTTGACATCAACCATATCCAGTATGCCGGATTTCATTATCATCTGTTTCTTTTGCTCAAATATGAGATCCAGGCTCGCAATACTAAGGTCTCCGTCACGGGCAACTGCTGATGAAATGATATTTTCTATATCAAATTCAGAAAGTCCTTTGAATGCGATAGCCATTTTTTCCAGCAGTGAGTCGGAAACAGTAATGCTTTCATTGCTACAGAAATTTCTTATGATATCCATTATCTCAATTTCAGACAGAGCATCAGTTTCCAGTACAGTAATGTATTTTTCTAACTCTTTAGGTATTTTCACAACAGATGACACTATTACGATGCACGAATCCAGTCCGCATTCAATCCGTAAGGCAATATCTTTCAGAAGTGCAACCACTCTCGGTTCTTCAAAATACGGAACCGCGTCCTTAAGGACAAGCATCCGCCTGTCCAGCTCATCATGATTATTGAGCTTATTTAATGTCTCTTCTAATGTTAGCTCTCCAATAGCATGTGTATTTTTGTTTTCAAAATCACAGTAAAGAGTCGCATCATTCCATTCATAAATCGTTCTTTTGCCTGCTGCACTCTTTATGATCAGATCTGTTTTGATCTCTTCATAAGAATTTATATAGATAATTGGATAGCCGGCATCAAAGTATTGTATCAGTTTATCTTGAAGCTTCATATATACCTCACATATTATAAGATTTGAGAGTTATGACCGGAACAACGCCATATTCTTTATATGTAATTTGATCTAGCAATCTGCCAGCATAGTCTATTACATAAGCACTGCTATATCCATATTTTGAGTCTCGTAGCCATGAGCCTTTCAGCAACTTCAGAATATTTTTGTCTTTAATACGCTCGATTTCTTCACTTGAAAGAATATACACTTTATCCTTAACTTCATAACTACTATTGTATTCTTTGCATGATATAGTTGCTTCAATTATTTGACATCGATCAAAATCATTGAAAGTTAAATTATAAAAATCTCCATTTAACCATTTTCTCAATGAACAATTACTCCATTTATAATTATTAGACTTGGATTCCAGTGGATGACACATTTTTAGATTTGCGGCTATAGCAATTGTAGTTCCTTCCTTTTGGGATATTACTATCCATCTTATCTTATTATCATTATATTTCCCCAAATAGAATGTCTTTCCAATTGCAAGCTTGTTGGTATCAACTGAACTAAAAGCCTTTTTATCTTTTGGAGTTACATCAACAAGATTGATGCCATTTTGAATATAATCCCCATAGTTTTTGTTTTTTTCAAGCTCGACATTAGGCGAGTTTATTCCTTTTATTGTGACATGCTTGCTTATGAATGGAATTTCAAAGCTATCACCATAAATATAGATATGATTACACTTGCTGTTCTGAATCAACTGATTCAGCTCTTCGTTAGAAAAAGCAACCTTCTCGAAGTTTTGTATGATAGTTTCATCAGATGTTATGCTTCTCACTTTTTCTAAAGTTTCAGAAGTACACTTGACAGTTTTAAGAATGATATTCTTCGCTTTTAGCTCATTAAAAGAAAATTCCCCGATATCAAGTAAAGCATCATTCATTCCGATTATCTCTACAGGACGTTCTATCTTTAGCAGAGTGAATGTATTTCCGTACAACCAAATCTTATGGACACGCTTCTTCTTCAGAAGAGCATGGAAACGTTCATCATCGAAAGCAACACATTCAAAATTAGAAAGTATCTCACTATCATCTGTAAACTGTTTAACCTGGTTAAAGAGGGCTGATGTCTTCCTTATGTGTTCTATTTCTACCTCTTTGAAAGAGAGATCATTGAAATTGAACTCTCCAAGGTCTAATAATGGAATATTGATGCCTTTCACAGTAACCTTTGGCTTTATAGTCTTTAGTGTGAAATGTTCACCATATAGCCATATTTCGTTAGCATCAGAATTCATGAGCCTATCAAACTCTTCATCATCAAAAGCTACAAATTCAAAATTGGATATTATGTATTCATCTTCTGTAATGCCTTTGACCTTTTTCATTTTGTCAGATGTTAGTGTAATTCCAGAGCATTTTACCCCGGCACGTCTCAAATCATTGAATGAATAACTACACATATCAATTTCTGGGCTATTTATGCCGATTATACTGACAGAACGAAGCGGAGCATTTAACTTGAATTTGCCTTCATATAAGTAGATAGTCTTAGCATCGCTTTTTAGAAGCCATTCCAACTGTTTGCTGTTAAAAGCAAAATAATCGGACTGTTTTATCAGTTCCTGATCATCGGTTATCATCTTAACGCGATTTTTCTTTTCGTTACTAAGAACGACGGCTGACAGTTCCACAGTCTGAACATTAGCCTGTATACCAAGGCAAGCGAGCAATGCTGAGCAGAAATCAGCGGAGTTCCTGTCAAGTGCTTCGATATTGTCTGCAACCTCGTCCTCATATCTGTCTCGTAGCCAGGTAATTAGCCTACCTTCTTCATAAGATGAAAGTATAGCTTTTATGTCCGGGTGCTGTTTGAGTTCCTCAAGTCTTCTTATCTTGATATTGTCACTTACTATCAAGGGAAAACGTACCTTTCTCCTTCTGAGTTCTCTCATAACACACCTCCTCTTCCTTTTTGTTTAATTATACTACATTTATTTACGTATGTCAATATATTAAGTGCATTATCACGCATAAAACTAAAAAGTGATTAACATTGAAAATGTAATAAGTAGCAACGCAAGAAAAGATTATTAAATGTAATATAGACTAAAAAGAAGCTTTAATCTTCGAATTAGTTGGAGTACTGTCTTTTATAGTGAACATGATGATCTTGACCTTGATGTACTCTACCGCAAAGGATACACATGCATATGTCGATGCATGATTTAGCGCAATAATCTAATGGACAAATAAAGGGATTTTTCGATGGATTATTAACGATGGTTTTGTCAATTATGTAAGAACAGTCCATTCTACAGAGAAGCAGTCGACAAGCATACATAATAACACAAAAAAGTGCCGCCTCGAAATGAGACGGCACAGTTAATTTCAGATCAAACTCTGATATTCTCATTTTTAAGAAAATGGCGATACGCAAGGTAAGATACCACTGTATCAAAGGCATTTCCACAGCCGAACATTAGAGCAATACCAATGAGCGTAGGCTTCCATATTCCACAGAGGTAAAGAATGAAGAACGCTCCATAGTAAACGCTGTTTGTCACTACTGACTCAAAAAGCATATAGTTTGTCTTGCCTCTGCCATAGAAGGTAGCATCAAAAACGTTCTGGAATGCGTACAAAACATAGAAAATGAATAACACCATTACAAGCTTGAATAGTTTATCTACGTCGCTATATCCGAGAATATGCTGCATAAAAGGCTTATACAGCGGAATCGTAATCACCCATATCAGACAAGTTATAGCCGTTATCGCAAAATAGCCGAGGGTATTGTTCTTTACAGCATTTTTGTCCTTGGCAGTTTCCTGTTTTATGAGTTCTCCAAGCTGAGTTATAGGCAGCAGCATCCATCCCCAGATAAAGTTATTTGCTACCCAGTATGTACCTTGTTCTCCTACCATATTGACCATACGCGAGACCATGAGCATATACGCGATATTCCTGACAAAGGATTCAAGTCCTGAGATACCGCCTATTCTGAAGAAATCCTTCATCCACGCAAAGGACAGCTTTTCCTTCTCGAACAACGGATAACCGCATTTGTTAATAAGTACAGCAGCGATTATGAACAATATGAGGTTTGAGATTATGTTTGAAATACCTATGCCGTTAACGCCGCAATTCAGCGATACAGGCAATGTCGAGACAAGTAATGTATCAAGGAGCAGGCTGAGTATCAGCTTTGCCACAGTTATTGCATATACGAGCTTATCCTTGCCTATGGTGATAAGAGCTACGCATATGAAGCTATACAGTATGCCAAAGATATTTGCAACACACTCTATCCTGATATAGCTTGCGGACTCCGATAATATATCAGGTGATACCGCCATGAATCTCAGCAGCGGATTAACAAATATCATCACAAGTACAGAACATACCGTATATATTCCAAGCGATACAAGCAGTCCGCTTCGTATCCTGTTAGTGTACTCATTCTTATTCGCTACAGCCTGTCCCATAAAAAAGTACAGTGGCAAAACTATTGCCTCGTTAACGACCTCATATAGAAGGTTCACCCACGAAAGCTGGCATGCAATAGAGTAAGACCAGTCTCCCGGTAACTGTCCGAGGAAAAAGGTTCGCAGAGTTGTGTACAATGTCGGGCAAAGTCCCATTATAAGCAAAGCAAGGAACATTCTTCCATTAATATTCTTAAGTGATCTCTTTATTCTGTCCATTATTCTCCCCCCACTTGTGTGAAAACATATTTTCTTCATTATATCATGAGAATATGTATTTTTCAATCACTTATTTGATCACAGTTGTTCAGATTAGAATTACTTCTCATGTCAATTACTGCATTAATTTAGAATCTATTCGTGTAATAATCCGTGAATATTATAAAGATATCAGCAGATATCTACATGAATAATTCTTGTACAAGCATTTATCCTCCATATGATGATTCATGTATTAGGTTCATACTTCTTTAGAAAAAAGTATTGACAATTAAAAATGATATTGCTACAATAAAGATACTGTATGAAACTTCGATCGAATGTACAGACTCTATCATTACGGAGGTATATTATGACCAAAGAAGAACTTCATAGATTTATTGAGGAAAGCCAGGGTAATGAGAACAACATCTGCCAGATCTGCGCTTATAAAGACGGTAAAATGGTATACAGTGACACATGGCATGATTATGAGAAAGATGACTGTGTACACATAATGTCAGCGACCAAAAGCGTTATGGCGCTGCTTATCGGTATTGCTCTTGATAAAGGACAGATAGGAAGTATTGATGACAAAGTTCTTGATTATTTTTCTGATTATAAAGTCAAACGCGGCGAAAAGACCATATACGATGTGACTATCAAGCATCTGCTGACAATGAGAGCACCATATAAAGGCAAGGGTGATCCCTGGTCAAAGGTGTGTTCAAGCGATAACTGGACATACGCTTCTCTTGACTTTCTTGGCGGCAGGAACGGTCTGACAGACGAGTTCAACTATAAGACAGTGTGCCTCCATATTCTCACCGGGATACTGTACAAGGCAACTAATATGAAGACTGTGGACTATGCAAACAAATATCTTTTTGAACCGCTTGGCATCAAGCCGTACTCAATATATATAGCAAAAACAGCTGAAGAACATAAGCAGTTTACGATAGATAAAACTCCTAAAGGAAACGTCTGGTTCTGCGATCCCGAGGACTTGGGGACTCCAGGATACGGACTTTGTATGTCGTCTGAAGATATGGCTAAGATTGGCCAGCTTTGCCTGAACAAGGGCGTTTATAACGGAAAGCGTATCATTTCTTCAAGTTGGATAGAAGAAATGACTCGTCCCAGGGTCATTGAAAATCAGAACTGGCAAGGCATGGAATATGGCTATCTGTGGTGGATATTGGACCGTGAAAAGAATATATACGCAGCTCTCGGAAACAGCGGAAACGTAATTTATATCAATCCCGAAAGGAATATCGTTATTGCAGTAGCATCCTATTTCAAGCCTACTGTAATGGACAGAGCTGATTTCATAAGAAAATACATCGAACCATTTGTATGCGAGTTGACTTAAAAAACTCTTGCCCCTCATTTCATTCAACTTGACTATGAGAGCGATTTCACGTATAATAATAATAATCAGAATACAATTTCAATACCATCAAAAGGAGTAATACAATATGTTCTCATATGAAAGAATGCCCACAAGCTTTCACAACTGTTTTGAACGTCTGGTAAAAGTATGTGAATACCTTTGCAGCGAGGGTGGCTTATCTAAGGAGAATTTCTATTTTTCTCCTCCAGCTTCAGAAGAGGAAATAGCAGCACTTGAAAGTAGGCTGAATATCGTTCTTCCCGTAAAATACAAAGAATTTCTGATGATTGCAAACGGTGCTAAGTTTATAGATACTGAAGTCCTCGGAACAGACAGATTTGGTATTTATGATAAGTACGTCCCTGACAGGTTCTATGCAGTATGTCTTATTGACAGATCAACATACAGAGTCGGTATATCGAAATTTGATGGTAAGGCTTATTCCATGCAGGGTGGCTCCGGTTTTACATTTACATTATTCGATAACGAGATGTTCCGTCTGCTGGAAAGACTGGAAAATGAAGCAGATAAGATAAAACATCAGAAAGAGCGTGATGCAAAGGATCCTGAAACTGTAAAAAGAGAAATGGACGCTCTAGTTGAAAGAATTAAAAAGAAAATGGAAAACTGTCCTGTCAACACATGCAAAAAACCGGAAAGTGTTAAGGAATGTGTTGAGAGGATAAGACGAGCTGCCGAGATACTTGAAAAAAATTACGGATATGACACATACGCGACCTTCGATCGTTCTGCAACTGAAGAAGAGATAATTGCGTTTGAAACTGATCTTGGCTTTATGCTCCCACAGGAATACAAAGAATTTGTCAGATTGACAGGAACGATAAAGTTTGACAGTCAAGACGAGGCGATATATGGACTTGAGGATATAGGTGCAAACGATCAATACACTCCCGATGGATATCTTGCAATGAGTTATGTCGGTATGACAAGTGAACGACTTGCTCTGTCATTGGAGGACGGCGAGATTGAACTTTTCTGGGATCTTGACTCACACCCAGAAACATTTCTTGGCTATATTACTAAGGTTCTGGAAAGTATTGAAGAAACCGTCAGCGAAGAATATGAGCGTGAAGAAAACAAAAAGATGAGAGCGGACGGTATTACGCAAGAGGATGAATCAGAGGCTTTGCATATCATAATACAGGAAAAGACACAGCAGTTAAAAAAGGCAAAAGAAGCCGGTGATCAAACATAATTACATAGAAAAAGTGCCGCCATTAATGGCGGCACAATCATTATTACACATCAAAAAGTATATCTGCTTCATCAAGGTCAAGCAGGTAATACTTCCTGCCTTTCTGACGGTTTTCAATGAGCAGGTTATCAGGTATCATTCTCAGCCTGCTCCGTAATGTATTCTCTGACAGTTTCAGTTCATTAAGAAGCTCTTCACGGGATATACCAATATTGGAGAATAATGCTGCCTGTATCAGGAGTTCGTACAAATGAGCAATATCGTTCTTTTCAGCATTAGGTAAGCTACCGACACGTTGACAGTAGTATTCCCATTTATACTTCTTTTCTTCAAGAGTTTCCAGCAGCTGTTGCAGCGATATCTCCACTATATTCAGGAACATCTCCACAAACGGCGTAAGTTCAGCTTTGTTATGAGCATCATTACATACATCAAAAGCCTTATAGTATTTAGAGATGTCTTCTTTTACTGTATAAGACAGTCGGTATCCTATCAGGGGGTTAAGCTGACGTGATAACAGGTAGCTGCTGATAAATCGGCTTGTTCTGCCGTTACCGTCGTAGAATGGATGAATATATCCGAACAGATAGTGGAATACTGCTATCCTGATGAAGATATCTATATCATCATTATTCAACACAGCAAGACTCTGGTTCATGGTATCGATTATCTTACTCTCGGGCGCTAATCCTTTGTGGATAACCTTCTGAGTTGCTGACTGTACTTCAACACCGGATCTACGGAATATTTCACCATCAGGCAGATTCTCAGGATCAGTTGCCTTTATTTCTTCATAGAAGATATCATCATAGACCTTGCGTATATCCTGACAAGTCTTAAAAGACATAGACTGATTATCTTCCAATGCAGCATACTTTGCGACTAATCCAACAAACCTGTTGCGTTTATCCCGCGTTGACAGATCCTGTAATATCTCACCGATCTCTTTTCTTGTACTATGAACACCTTCGATGTTGTTGGTAAGAAGTATTTCGTCTATAAGGCACTTGGAAGTGAACTGAGATATTGCAAGCTGAGGAAGTGTATTAGCCACAGCGTCAACAGCCTTGTCCAAACGCTCTATCGAAATAATCTGTTTGTATATCTCAGGAGTCTGGCAAATGAATGCAGCATTACCTCCGATATTTACAGACAGGTGAATAGTATCAGCATCGTTATATCTATTATCGTATTCTGTCTTATACTCTTTCGCTCCCATGTGGAATAAGGCTTTTAACGTTTTCCTTGACATATATCTCAACTCCTTACTGCCTGTTGCAAGTATTATTGAACACTCTGAATCAAATATGCATTGAGTTAACACGCAACAGTATTCCGAATTAAAAACGCAAATATTTATGATTTTGCGTTTCTAAAGCTGATTATATCACACATAAACGCAAATGTCAACACATATCAGCACAGCAAGCAGAACAGCTCTCCCGGCACAATCCGAGCTTCGCAAATACAACGACGCACTTGATATCGCCTGTTTATGTGACGGAAACGTTTTCCTTGCTGCATATGCTAAATACAGAAGTCAGGAGCTTTCAGAGGAAACGCTTACTCTATACGGTGAGCAGTACATCTTAGATCAGCATATAAAACATGGAGTCCGTGCAGAGGAACTGATCCGAATTTACTTCTGCTGTGACGATAAGAGCCCAAAAAATCGATTCTATGCCCGAACATCTGGCTACTGTAAAAAAGAATACATAATAACTATAAAAACGTCTGTCGTTAGCTGTCATTTGCTTTCGTCAGACGGTTCGTATTTTATAATGTCCTCAACGTTGCAGTTGAGTATTTTGCATAGGTCATCTATCAGCTGAGTAGTTACTCCCTGATCATGTCTCAGGCGGTGTATGGTACTGCTGCTGATGTTGTATTTATTGATCAGCGTATAGGTAGAAACGCCTTTTTTCTTCATAGTTTCCCATAATGGCTTGTATTTTATCATAAAAATATCACCAATACCATTATAAAATATACTCGACTACTTAAAAATAGTCGTAATTTAGACTATAATAATATATAGTCACATTTATGATTATAATCATGATTTTTATAATAAAAAGTCGCAAATTTCTTGAATT
>Ga0129317_1001435_pt1 | contig 17524 bp, 13 predicted proteins | sample Cm1ome_FD_94430 | JGI IMG/M metagenome (GOLD analysis project Ga0129317, IMG submission 94430) | Eastern black-and-white colobus group fecal microbial communities from Wisconsin, USA - Cm1105 metagenome | ecosystem: Host-associated > Mammals > Digestive system > Large intestine > Fecal | place... | reverse complement strand
TGCCATGGGCAAGCTGGAGGAAAAGCGGTTCGAGCTGCTGTGTGCGGAGTATGAAAAGGAACAGGCCGAGCTGGAACAGCTGCTTGCTTCCGAGCAGGCGCAGCTTGACCAATTTCACGAGGACACCGACCGTGCCAGCCACTTTCTGGCGCTGGCACAGAAATATACGGATTTCACCGAGCTGACCGCCCCCATGATCCATGAATTTGTGGAGAAAATTCTGGTTCATGCCCCGGACAGAAGCACCGGGGAACGGGTGCAGGAAATTGAAATTTACCTGAATTTCATCGGGAAATTTGAAGTGCCCATGCCCGAACCAACTGAGGAAGAACTGGCTGCGGAGGAAAAGCGTCGCCAGAAGCGCATCCGTGACCATGAAAAATATCTGCGCCAAAAGGAGCGCAAACAGAAGATTGCCGAGGGGCTGATCGTTCCGGGTGAACCGTACCAGCTGGTGTGCCAGTGCTGCGGTGAGCCGTTCCAGTCTGTCCGCCCCAACGCTAAATTCTGCAAACCCGCCTGCCGGGAGAAGTTCTACCGGCAGGAGAAGCGGAAAGCCAAAGAAAAGGAAACACCACAAACTGCATAAGGACTGCGGCCTGCCCAAACAAACCGGGCAGGCCGCTTTTTTTATGCCCTGAAACGGAGGGATTTTCATGACACTCTTTGAACTGGTAAAACAGAATATTTGTGTGCCGGATGCAGCGAAACACTATGGGCTGCAAGTCAACCGAAACGGGATGTGCAGCTGTCCGTTCCATGAGGACCGGCACCCCAGCATGAAGCTGAACGAACGGTATTTTTACTGCTTCGGCTGCGGGGCCACCGGCGATGTGATCGACCTTGTGGCGAGGCTGTTTGACCTGAACAGTTACGAAGCAGCGCAGAAACTGGCACAGGATTTCGGGATTGACCCGGACAAGCCCCCTGCGGCAGCCGCCCTGCCCAAACCGGAGCGTCCTCTACTGAAAGCATACCGGCAGGAGGAAGTGCGCTGCCTGCGAGTGCTGTGCGATTATCTGCATCTTTTGGAGAAATGGAAACGGGACTATGCCCCATCCAGCCCGAATAAAACCGGGGCCCCCAACGGGACCCAGCGAAGCGGTTCTGTTGGGGAGAGGACGAGCAGCGGAATGAGCGAGCTCTCGCCGCAAGGCGGGAGCGAGGGATATGCAGCTTGCGAGGACAAGGATACCCGCTTTGTGGAAGCCTGCCAGATGTTGGACTATGTGGAGTATCTGGCGGATTTGCTCATTGCCGCCGAACTGGAACAGCGGGTGAAAATCGTAGAAATGCTGAACAAGGATGGCCTGATCGCCGTTTTGGAGGAACGGCTGGACAGGCTGAAAAAGGAGGACGACGCCCATGAAAAACAAAGCGCAGCCTGACGGGATGCCCGTCTGGTTCGATGGAAAAAGCATCAACGAAGCCCTGTTTTGTGAAGAGTTCTTGCAGACACACAAGATCATCTTCACAAACGGGGCTTTTTTCACGCCCGAAGGCCGTGTGACCGATGAACTGCCCCTGCGGGGAGAGATTTTTGAAGAGCTGAAATGCTGTGCGGTCAGCAATATTCCCCGAAAAATCAGCAACGTTGTGGAGTTGATGAAGCTGGCGGCATTGGTGGAGGATTTTCCCCCGGAGCCGGACCGGATTCATCTTTCCAACGGCACACTTTTTCTGGACGGAACCTTTGCGGAAGGAAAGCCGAAAATCGTCCGCAACCGCTTCCCCGTGGCCTACAACCCCAACGCTCCGAAACCTGTCCTCTGGCTGCAATTTCTGGATGGCCTGCTCTACCCGGAGGACATTCCCACTTTGCAGGAATATATCGGCTACTGCCTGATTCCCGGCAATAAGGGACAGCGGATGATGGTGATTAAGGGCAACGGAGGCGAGGGCAAGTCGCAGATCGGCGCTGTGCTGGGAGCTTTGTTCGGCTCCAACATGAAGGATGGCAGCATTGGGAAAATATCGGAGAACCGATTTGCCCGTGCGGATTTGGAGCATATCCTCCTGTGCGTGGATGACGATATGCGGATGGAAGCCCTGCGCCAGACCAACTATGTCAAGTCCATTGTTACCGCCCAGGGCAAGATGGATTTGGAGCGCAAGGGCAAGCAGAGCTATCAGGGATGGATGTGCGCTCGTCTGCTGGCTTTCTCCAACGGAGATTTGCAGGCACTGTTTGACCGGAGCGACGGATTTTACCGCCGCCAGCTGGTGCTGACCACAAAAGAAAAGCCTGCTGGCCGTGTGGATGATCCCGACCTTGCGGAGAAGATGAAAGCCGAGGTAGAGGGCATTCTGCTGTGGGCTTTTGAGGGATTGCAACGGCTGGCCGCCAACAACTTTAAGTTCACCGAAAGTGACCGCACCAGAGAAAACCGGGAGGCAGTCAAACGGGATAACAACAATGTGTATGATTTTCTGGATTCTGACGGGTATGTTCGCCTGAAAGCCGATATGTCCGCCAGCTCCAAAGAGCTGTATGAGGCATACCAAATTTACTGCACCGAAAACAACCTGCCCGCCCTGAAACCCCGCAGTTTCAGCGAAGCCCTGATCGCCTGCCAGAGCCGCTACAATCTGGAATACTGCAACAATGTGACCAATGCAGCCGGGCGGCGGGTCCGTGGCTTTCTGGGAATTGAGGTACTGGTAAGAAATCATATATCAGTGTTTTCCGGTGATTCGATGCGTACGTACGTACCGGAAGATGTGCCGGAGGAATGGCGGCGCTAATACTGGGGAGCGGACGATGTACGTACGTACACTTTGATTGACCGTTGTTCTCCCTTTTATAGTAATTCAGCGGTTATATCTCAAAATCACTGGCAAAATCGGAGGGGCAAATCAGAGCAAATGAGAATCGAAAAGTATTTGTCTATTGGAAGAAATCATTTTGCGAAACCGTGCTTCTCGCCCCGGTGAACCGGGTGCATGGAATCATGGGGAAATGCACGATTTCAAGCCAAGTCACACGAAATGGAAAAGTCGGAAAGTGCGACCTATGGACAGGACATCACACCAGCGATTCTGAACGGATTTGGTGACAAGGAGATTTTTCACCACACAGCGAAGTGGTTATGCCAGAGGGCGTACCGGCTTCGCTTTTTTATCAAGTAAATTTAGGAGGATTTTTATGATGACGGTACGCAACGAGATTAAGGCACAGATCGTCCGGGCGGGATATACCATGCAGGAACTGGTTGACCGGCTCCATGAGGAATACGGCTGGTCGGACAGTGTTTCCAACCTGTCGGCCAAGCTCCAGCGGGAATCCATCCGCTACAAGGAGGTTGTGGAGCTGGCCGATGTGCTGGGCTACGACCTGATCTGGCAGAAACGGAGGTAAATCTATGACAAGTGAAGAAAAGAAACTGTTGCAGGCAAAGCACCGCTTGGAGGAAGCCCAGGCACGGGACCGGGTGAAGGAACGAAAAGCCCGGACAAGGCGGCTCATTCAGGAGGGCGCTGTGCTGGAAAAAGTGCTGCCGGAAGTACAGGCGATAGGGCTTGATAATCTGGAAGAATACCTGCGGCGAAAGCTGGCAGGACACGGTTGAAAACGGCTGGGAGGTCTCCGGGAAACCGGGGACCTCCCTCTTTTTTATCCCGAAGGGCGCACTTACTCACCACCTGCTAAAGCAGGCGGTGGTAGCCCTCCCGTTGGTCGGGCACGTGCGCTCTCCGAGGGGGATTGCGGCTCCTGCGGGAGCCGCTGGACAAGGCTGCATTTCTGCCAAACTGCCAGCCTTGCCCATGCAGTCGGCGCAGGGGTTTCCGTTTTGGAAGCCCCTGTTCATGGGGTGGTATATTGCCACCCCATCCCGCCGCCTGCCTGCGTCAACCTGCCACCGGCAGCTTGACACAGATACAGGGGTGGAACGATTCGCTCCACCCCTGCTGGTGGTATGTCGCATTTCACGACGTACCTGTTGTAATCGAGTACGGAAGAAGGACTGCTGCGTTTCACGGTAGCCCTTCGGAAAGGACGGTAGACAATGGCGATTTATCATTTGGAGGCCAAGATGGTCAGCCGTGGAGCCGGTCGCTCCGCCGTGGCTGCTGCGGCCTATCTGAGCTGTTCCCGGATGCTCAACGAGTATGACGGGGTGCAGCACGACTACACCCGCAAACAGAGCCTTGGGTGGCGGCAGGTTTTTCTGCCAGCCACCGCCCCCGCAGAGTGGCAGGATCGGGAAACCCTGTGGAACGCTGTGGAGGAAACCGAAACCGCAAAGGACAGCCGCCTCGCCCGTGAATTTGTGGCGGCGCTGCCCATAGAACTGAGCCAGGAGGAACAAATTCAGCTCCTGCAAGATTTCATCAAGGAGCAGTTTGTAGCAGACGGAATGTGCGCCGATGCTGCTATCCATGACCCGTATCCTCCCGGACACAATCCCCATGCCCATATCCTGCTGACGGTGCGCCCACTGGATGAAAAGGGAAAATGGCAGTACAAGACTGAGAAAGAATATCTCTGTGTCAAAGACGGCGAGGAACGGGGCTTTACCGCCGCCGAGTTCAAACAGGCACAGGCCGACGGTTGGGAGAAACAGTACCAGTACAAAGTGGGCAAAAAGAAGGTGTATATGGCCCCGTCCGCAGCGCAGGCCCAAGGCTATGAACGGGTATCCAAGTACCCCAAAAGCACCAAATATGGCAGACAGAATCCTATCACGGAACGATGGAACAGCGACGAGCAGCTTGTCTTGTGGCGGGCTGCATGGGCGGATGTGGCAAACCGTTATCTGGAGCGCACCGGGCACGAAGAACGCATCGACCACCGTAGCCATGCCGAACGTGGCCTGCTGGAGCGGCCTACGGTCCATGAAGGCGTGGTTGCCAGAGCCATGGAGAAAAAGGGTATCATCTCTGAGCGGTGCGAATTGAACCGGCAGATCAAGGCGGACAATGCCCTGCTCCGGGAGCTGAGGGGACAGGTCAAAAAGCTGGCCCAGGCGGTCAAAAATACCCTCCCGGCACTTGCCGAGGCCATGGAAAATCTGCGAAAAAATCTGTTGCTATTCTGCTATCAGCTGGGGTATCTCCGCAAAGGCAAGGAGCGTCTGAACACTTCGCTGAATACGCTGCGCCCTGCTCTCACACAGTACAATCAACTGGCAAAGGACATCCGGGATAAGACGAAAGAGCGCCGCAGCCTGATTTCCAAGAAAAAGGCGCTCTCTGCTGTCCATGTGTTCCGGCACCGGGAACTGGCGGCAAAGATTGCGGCCCTGACAGAGGATCTGGAGGAACTGCGTTCTGAGAAAAATCTGCTTCTGGCATCGCTGGCATATTCCGAGGAAGATGCTGCCGATAAATTCCCTAAAGACATCGTTGCCATGGAGCAGAGCCTGAAATGGCTGGAAGAACAGGAACAGAAATATTCCACAGAGTTGGACGCCGCCCTGAACGAGTACGCCGGGCTTCGGGAGCAGGCCCAGGGCTTTGATCCGGTGCAGCTCTATGAAGCAAGGCAGACCCTCCGCCCCGGCAAGGAGCAGGAAGCGGAGAAGCGGGCGCAAGAGGTTTACGGTGAGAAGTACAACCCGCTGCTGATGTTTGACAGCAAAAAGGCGGTTTCCCGGATGCTACATGAAGATAAAGAGCGGCAGGCAGTACGGAGAATGATGCGACAGGCGCAGAAGGAGCAGCAGATTTCCAACAAGGGAAAGCGCAAGGATCAAGGACGAGATGTGAGATAAAAAGCTCTTTCTATCTCTGTCAAATGCGCTTGCGCAGCTCCGTCCAGCTGGTGGCAGTCTCCAGCTCCACACCTGCGTCCAGTGCTTTGAAATGCTCCTTGCCGCAGTGGATTTTCAGCTGCTCACTGGTTTTCAGATGCATAAAGCTGGTGTCACCCTTGGTTTCCAGGACGAAGTACAGCTTTTCCTCGCCATTCTTATTGAGATATACAGCCCAGTCGGGATTGTAGGTGCCGATGGGGGTTTCAATTTTGAAGCGGCTGGGAATCTTGAAGAACATCTTCACATCCGGGTCGTTGTCCAAGGCTACCGCCACCGGCTTCTCTACCGTGGAGCTGTCGTAAACCACATAGTCATAGACGCTGTGTTCCACCTTTACGGCGTTTCGATCCAGGTTGGCAAGCAATTCAGTGGTGTCGAAGATTTCCTGCACATAATATTCCTGGCCATCCAGCTTCACATAACGGATGCCGTCGATAGCCAGGGCGTGGCGGTGGCTGCGGATCAGCTCTACGGCTTGCTCCAGAAATGCCTCCGGATTGTTGAGGAAATCGCCACACCGTCCGCTCTCTACCAGAATCCGATTTACGGTGGCCGGGGTCAACAGCGTTTCATCGCTGATGGCGGTGATGATGTCCGGCAGGACCTGATAGTCGTTGGCAATCTCCATCGTCCGCATTTCCCGTTCCATGTGGCTGATCCCGGACTGCTGGATGTGAATATCGGCAGTCTGGGACACCAGACGGGTTTTGGGGATATGGGGCATTTCCTGAAAGGCTTTGACACAGTTCTTCACCAGCTGCTCCGTGTCGATGCTCACCCGGTAGGCCGTTTTCTGTTTGATCTTGCTCCACAGCTCCAGGAACTCTGGGGAGAGCATGACCTGTTTGTTGAGCCGTACCACCACATCACGGGAGGCATCCCGCACCGGGGGCTTTCGGTCGGCATTGGCGATAATCTGCTCAAAACGCTCTCTGGCAGCTTCATATTTTTTCGGCAGGTCAAGAGTTCCGTTCTTCAAAGCGTTCTTCATGGTGTCTTTGACCTTGCCGGTGCTGGTGATATATCCCTTCTGCTCAAAATGCTCCAGCAGCTCCGTGGCTTCCTCGTGGGTGACGGTATGTTCTTCTACGGTAGTGATTGTGCTGGTGATTCCAATAATCGCCTCCGCTGCCTGTTCAGCGGTCGCACCGTTTTTAATTTGGCGCATAACTTCCGTTACGGGGCTGGGCGGTTCGGTGATTTTCCCCGATTCCAATTGGGCTGTAATTTTTTCTTCCGCTGCCGTCATTTCGGGATCGGCCATCCATTTGTCAATGGAGCCGTCCTCCATCCAGGTTTTTACCAACTCGTGGGCTTCTTCTCTGTCAATCGTATGCTCACGAGTAACTTCTTCCTGATAGGTCATCCCAGCAAACAAACTGAGCTGAAGCACACCAAACTTGACGCCAGTTTCGTCCTCGATCTCTTTCTGGAGGGTGGAAGCAAACTCGGAAAAACTCTCGTTGGCCATGACGTGAAGGACATTGATATTCTTGTCCTCGATGCGTTCACCGTCCTGGTTCACGCACAGGCGCAGGCCACGGCCCACCTTCTGGCGGCAGGTAAAGGTGGACTTCTGCTCGATCAAGGTGCAGACTTGGAACACGTTGGGGTTGTCCCAGCCTTCCCGCAGCGCCGAGTGGGAGAAAATAAACCGCAGCGGACACTCAAAGCTGAGAAGCCACTCCTTGTCCCGCATGATGGTGTTGTAGGTGTCATCGTCGGCCTGGGTGTCGCCCTTGGTGTCCTTCAGGCGGCCCTTCTTGTCCTGAGAGAAGTAGCCGTTATGTACCTTGCTCACATCTGTGGTGAATCGCTCTCGGAGGAGCGCATACTTGGGCTTTGCGATCAGCTCCTGATAGCACTCCTCAAACATGGTGGCATAGATGCCGGGGGTGCCATCCTCGTGGCGGTACTTGTCCACCTTGTCGATGAAGAACAGGGATAGCACCTTGATTCCCTTGTCCAGATACCGCAGCTCTTTGTCAAGGTGGGTTTCGATGGTGCGCCGGATCTGCGCTTTCTTGACGATGTTCTCGTCCACATCTCCAATGGCCTTGCCCAGCTTGACCTCCTGGGTATTGCCAAACTCGATATGTTCAAAATCGGGAGTGCAGTCGATTCCGGTAACAGTGTAGCCTTCGTACAGTTCCCGCCCGCCGGACAGCAGGAATAAATCGTCGCCCGGCTTGACAGTCATGGCCTTGCGGGTCACGGCTCCGGTCTTGCCCTTCACATCCAGTTCCACTCTGGCCTTAAAGCCCTTGTCGTTGCTGACGGAAAGCAGCCGCACATAGGCTTGATTGAAGCCACCGGCAACCTGATTGGAGGATACGGCGATCTGCTTGACCAGCCCCATCTGGTAGGCGTCTATCGGAGTCAGGCGGTAAAGCAGATTGATTTTTTCCCGGTGGGTAGCGGAGTACCGCAGCACACACAGGGGATTGAGCGTGGCAATGGCTTCCTTGGCCTTTGGTGTATTGTCTACACTCTGGGGTTCGTCGATGATGACAATGGGGTGGGTATTCTGAATAAAGCCCATGGCCGTTTCGCCGCCCAACCGATCCTGGGCCTGGTTGATTATATTCTCCGCCTTTTTGAAAGCGTCGATGTTAATAATCATCACTTCGATGTTGGAACTGGTGGCAAACTGTCGCACATCGGACAGCTTGGCGGAGTTATAGATAAAGTACCGGCAGGGCACATTGTCGTATTGCAGGCCAAAATGCTCCTGCGTGACCTGAAAGGATTTGTAGACGCCTTCCCGGATGGCCACCGACGGCACCACGATAACAAACTTGGTGAATCCGTACTTGCGGTTCAGCTCAAAGATAGTCTTGGTGTAAACGTAGGTCTTGCCGGTGCCAGTTTCCATCTCAATACAGAACTGGCAGCCTTCCGCTGTGGGGGTCAGGGGCAGGTTGTTCCGCTTCTGGACGGTGTGCATATTGGCGGTCAATGTTTCCTGGTCAATGTAGAGAGCATTACCCTGGCCCAGCTCATTCAGAAAATTGGTCTGGCGGTCATCCATGACGGAGAAGGTACTCTGTGTTTTCTCCTGGCCGGTGAATAAATCCACCACAGCGTTGACCGCATCCGTTTGAAAAGTTTGATTTTTGAATTTTAGCTTCATGCGGCCACCCTTTTCGTATTATAGTAAAATTGTTATGGTATCAATTCTTTTTGATAGTGCTCATGGACATATGCGGTCTGGCTCCAATATCCAAAAAATACTCCATACGAACAACAGGTGTGTGTTTGCCCGAAGTTTTTTGCAGATAATGAATAAATGCAATTTCATCTTCCGTGTATGCATCCAATGCCATTCCGTTCGTCCAGAACAGGTGGTCAACGCTGGATAATTGTTTTGCAATATGAATGGGACAATGCAAAACAGCCGAACTGATGTCATTTGCCAACCGCATTCTCCATTCTGGCATAGCCTGAAAATGCAGTTTCTTATCACAGGATTGAAAGAAATCCTTTTTGCATTGCTCCAATTCTTCAAAATCGCCTGTGGTCGTGTTCAATAGTAGATTTTCAGGAACTCGAAGTGCATTGGAAAATTGCTTAATCCGCTTGCTGGAGAAGCCTTGTGTTTTAGCTCTGTATACAACGCCAAAGGTTACATCCAACAAAACGGCAATATCTACCATACTCAACCCATATACAGCCTTGATTGCATCAAAGAAATTGATCGGAACAGGTTTTCCGTCTTTGAAATCATCAAATTTTCGGGAGAATTTTTGGTAAGAAATACAGCAGCGATTATACGCATCACGCAGAAATCGTGGAGCATGGTTTGTCTGATAAGTAAAATATTCAAAACTGGCACTCCAATCATCACAGAGCTTGGAGTCATCTACAATCGTTTCTCCATATTCATAGACATTTCCGTGTCCTGCGCATACTCCGTCAAAGTTAAATTCGCAGGTTTTACATGATTTTTCCATAGTGACTCCTTTCACACCAATTTCAGCTCAATTCCATGATCCCGCAGAATATAATAGGCATTGGCCATAGCGGTATCGTCGGGAAAGCTGTCACGGGAGATGATGATTTTCGCCGGGGCATATTCGGTCATCCGCTCCACGTCCTCCGGCTGCACATTCTCAGCCAGACAGACCAGCAGCAGGCAGTCATCGCCCACGCCATAAACGGTCTTATTGTTGATGGAGAACGGCGTCACGGAGTAGGTCAGCGGCACACCCAGTTTGAGCATGATTTCATAAATCATATCCAGGTCGGTACGCTCCGGCTTTACCCGGTGGATCATGCTGTTCATCCGCTGGTACAGCAGGTCAAGCTGCTCATTCTCAATGGGGGTGGCGTCCCAGGTTTCCAGATTGGAGGTGTCCAGCTTGAAAACACGAAAGCCCACATCCAGAGACTGCTTGTCCTCCTCCATGGTGACTTGGGTGTGTTCCTCCAGGATCTTCTTTCCGACCCGTCTGATTCGTTCTTTGCCGATCTCGCAGATAGTTGGGTAAAGTTCAAGCCCGGTTTGCTCAGGAAGCTGTACCAAAATATACTTTCTGGATTTTCCGTCTTTAATATTCTGCTGCATAACTGCCTGTGCAGTTGTCGAAGAACCAGCGAAGAAATCCAGAACAATATCATCATCGGAAGATCCTTGCTCAATCAATGTCTGAATCAATGAAACAGGCTTGGGATAACTAAATACTTTACCATCAAAAAGCTCTTGTAATATACGAGTGCCTTCTGTTGTAAAGCCAACATCAAGCATAGAAGAAAAACTGGTTTCAGTTTGCCCTACATCAGAAAGAAATTTTTTCTGCCGAGGCCGTCCAGTTGGTTTTGAAGGCCAAAGAATTCGCCCTTCACTTATTAACCGTTGCATTGTATCACGGCTACAACTCCAACCCCGTGTCGGGTTTGGTGGATAAACAGTCCCTGTTTCTGGATTTGTCACATCATAGTGCAGGTTAGGACGATGTTCTTTATCTGCAAGACCAGTCAAATCGGCGCTGAACCACGGCCCTCTTGGATCATTATCGGGGTTTGAATATTTGCTCTTATCAATTTCACGGCCTCGGAGTACAGCATCTGCTTTTTTGTAAACCAGGACATATTCGTGATCGGTTGATGCCTTATCCTGATTTCGACTATCGGCCATTTGCCTTCTATGCCAGATAAGGGTAATCATGTGATTTTCTTCACCAAACACTTCATTGCAAAGGCGTGTAAGATTTGTAACCTCGTTATCATCTATGGAGATAAAAATCACACCGTCATCCCGCAGGAGATTTGCCGCCAGACGGAGACGAGGATACATCATGTTGAGCCAGTTGGTGTGATAGCGGCCCATGGTTTCCGGGTTGCTCTTTGTAGTCTGCTGGGTAACTTCCTTATACCGGGCCATGGGATCAGCGAAGTCATCGGAATAGACAAAGTCATTGCCGGTGTTGTAAGGCGGGTCTATGTAGATCATCTTCACCTTGCGGTAATAAGCCGTTTGCAGCAGCTTCAAGACCTCCAGATTGTCACCCTCAATGTAGAGGTTCTGTGTGGTATCCCAGTCCACGCTTTCTTCCCGGCAGGGGCGCAGGGTGCCGGTGGATCGCTTCTGGGCCAGCCGCAGGCAGTCCGCCTTGCCCTTCCACTCAAACTTGTACTTTTCAAAGTCGTTGTCGATGTACTCGCCGCACAGAGAAAGCAACTTGTCAATATCCAGCTTGCCCTCGCTGACGCACTCCGGAAATACCGAGCGCAGCTTGTCCAGGTTGGTTTGTTCTATATTCATGGAAAATCCGTCAATTTGGTTGCTCATGTCGAGACTCCTTCTATCGCAAAATATATCAGGTCATTTTTTAATATATTGATTTATGAAATCGTTGGGAGTAAACTTCCATTCCGAACGATATTCACCAGCGGTTGTGTCCGTAGCGACTATGCGTATTTTTTGTGTTGGCTTAATTGCTTTTCGATTGACTAAATCCAGCAACGCATGGGCCAAATTTGCATAAGGAATCCAAACTTCTGTGATTTCTTCCGGTGGAAGTTTTTTAGGAAACAGGACACGCAAATTCTCGTTTGTAAAGTCAACCATAAGATTATTTACAACCAGTTTTTTGGTGCCCGTATCTAAATATATATTTGTGATGACAACGTCTCGAATACCCGTGTTTGCCAAAGAGATAGATAAGCAATCTTCTCCCAGCTCTTTTCCATACACTGGAATCGATGTGCCAACGGTTAGTTTGACCTGCTTTTTCAAAGGTTGCTTATACTGAATTACCGCAACCACTACTGCAATAGCTGTAATCAGCGAGCCAAGCGTAGTTCCGACAGCGCCAAATGCAGTCCAAAATAATTGCCAGTCCATTCAATTCTCGCTCACTTTCACCGCAAATTCCCGCTGTACCATTGCCGTCAGTTTTTCCTTTTCTGCAAAGGACTTTATTTTTTCTTCCAGCTCCATATCCAGCCGCATGGCATCAAAGAACTGGCTCTCCTGGCGCTTCATGTACTCCTGCCGGAGCTGGTTGATTTTCTTCTGCGTGGCCAGACGCTTCAGCCGGTCGCCGGTAACGGCCTCCAGCTCCGCTTGCGCCTGCTGCACCTGGCTGTCCAGGGTGTTCAGTTCCCGGCTCAGTGCCGCCTTATCCGCAGACACCTGCTGCTTCATCCGTTCCATTTCCTCGGCCTGGGCCGGGGACAGACGCTCCAGCTGTGCGGCCAGCAGCGCCTTCGTTGGAACCAGATCATCCAGAGGGTGCGGACGGCTGCTCCCTTTCAGCCAATGGGGAGATCTCCGCCCATCCTCCGTGCTGCTCTCTACCGGCAAGTCCAGGATGCTGCGGCAGGCTGCATCGTCCAGGGCCTTGCCGCTATCCGTCAAACCGCACAGTACGGCGTGTTCTGTGCGGCTGGAGCCGGACACCAGGGTGACGGTATAGAGGGCTATCTGGCATGGCTCCGGCACCGTTGGGATGGTTAGCACTCCCTCGTTGGCACACTCCAGCTCGTGGAGAATCCCACGGCCTATGATACTGGACAGGGTAATCTGTCCGGCCTTGGGCTTGAAGTCCTTTGCCATGCCGTACACCTTCTGGCTGCGATAGGGCCGGTTCCTGCTCCCCGTCCAGTAGTAGAACAGCACCGGCAGCTCCCGGTACTCCGTGGCCGTGATAGTACGGTTGGATTCGTCGATCACAAAACGGCAATCATCGTTCTTTTCATTATAACGAGTAAAAAACCATTTGGTAATCTCCCAGAGGTCGTTGTTCAGCTCCTGTCCACGGCGGTTCACATACTTGGGGTTGATCTTCACTTTGTCGGCCAACTCCTTGGTGAAGGTGGTAAACAGAATATCCTCCGCTGAGGAAACGGTCTGCCGGTTATCTTCCTCGTGGGTACTCAGGGTCTGGCGGTATGCCTGCTCAATCTGCGCTCTGGGCCGCAGCCGCTGGGCAATGACCGGAAAGGCTGCTTTTACATCATCTGTAAAACCGCCCAGCACGTCATCGGTAATACCAAAGACACCGTCTGTCACCAGCATCCGCTTGTTGACCAGCTCCAGCTTGCGAACATCGGCAAAGTTGTTCTTGTCGATGAAGGCCACTGACAGCACATCGTTTTCCTGACCCAGCCGGTGGCAGCGGTCGATACGCTGCTCCAGCTTTAAGGTGTTGTACAGCAGGTCGTAGTGGATGATGAAAGCAGCCTCCTCCAGATTGAAGCCCTTGGCACCGTTATCGGTAGAAATCAGCACCTCGCCGTCCTCCTTGAACTGGCGGATCACGGAGTAATCGGCGCTGCCGTTGTAGGCCAGAGTGCGGTACCGGCCAGAAAGAAGATTCTGGAGCATCTTCTGGGTTTCCACGCTCTCGGTGAAGATAACCGCTTTCTGTTTGGCTCCCGTTTTCTTCATAAGGGAAAATCCCTGTTTGAGAACGGTCAGCAGCTCACCGGCCTTGGCATCCTGGGGAATGCTTTCGGCTACGGTTTGAATCTCTTGCCATTGGCTTAGTTCGTCCGCTGCGTTTTCCAGCCCCTGGAGCCGCTTGACGATACCTTTGATGGTTTGCAAAATTGCCGCCGTAGAGGAACCCAACAGGCCAAGTAACCGCAGAGCCAGGTCATATTGGTTCATTTCGGGAAAGGCTCTCTTTTCCGTCTGGTTGATGTAGGCGTACAGCAGCCCATAGAGCTGCCGCTCTGCCTTGCCGGGGGTGTACTCCACGGTCAGCAGCACACGTTCCGTCACCTTGGCGTAGTGCTTGGCCTGGGAACGGAGGGTACGGAAACAATAGCGGCTGACCTGTTCGCTGAGTTCCGGGTAGTTCTCTGGTCGACGCAGATACCGGGCCAGAAACTCTTTTTCTCCCGGCAGCAGCGTTTCGTCGATGAACCAGATCAGACCGTATAAGTCCATGATGTTCTTTTCAATGGGAGTGCCGGTCAGCAGCAGCTTCAAAGAATCACCGGCGATCCGCTTGAGGGCCTTGGCCTGTTTGTTGTCCTCCTGGTAGACTGGAGAGAGGGCATTGGCTTCTTCAAACACCGTCAAGTCCCAGTTGACCACCTTTGCGGCCTCCTCGTTGTCGGCGGCAAAGTCGTAGGTGGTAATGACAATGGCATCTTGGATGAAGGCGTTAGGATGGTCGGAGGTGCTATGGGTCTGCCATTCTTTGCGGCTGGTCAGAACCACATAGGGAACGGTATAGAATCGCTCCAGCATTTCCGTCCACTGGTGCAGCAGGTCGGCATTGGGAATGACCAGCAGAATTCGGCTGCATCCCTCCAGCCACTTTTGATTGATGACCAGCATGGCCTCGTGGCTCTTGCCCATACCGGCTTCATCGCACAGGACAGCACCTTTCTGATAGGGGGAACGCAGGGCAAAGCTGGCCGCTGCAATCTGAAACGGATAGATTTCAATATCCGATGATGCAAAGACAGGGAGAAACTGTTCTTCTTCCGGCAGTTGTTCCAAAAGCCGGGCCTTGTAATAGGCATGAAACGGTGTTTGCAGCATGGCAATTCCCCCCTCTTTCTTTTATTTATACTCCTTTTTATTATGGCAGATATTGACGAAAAACGCAACGACGATTGATTCTTTTATTTAAGGGAAAAATGTCATTTCCAAAATAAAGACCACAGTCAGCGCAGAACTGATTGTGGTCAAAAAGCATTATAAAAATGTGATATTGTTTATGCCTTGATTCGTTGCTGGATGGTGAAAACACCCTTGACAAATCACTTTCCAGAAGAAAATTCTCCAAAAGGCGGCCAAAGACAAGGGCTATACGGACACCATCTTTTTCGTGGATGACGGAATCACCGGCACTACCATGAAACGCCCCGGCTTTCAGAAAATGATTGCCGCAATCGAGGCCGGGTACATCTCGGCGGTGTTCGTAAAGGATCTCTCCCGGCTGGGCCGAAACTACATTGAGGTGGGCAAGCTCACCGAAGAATTTTTCCCGCTCCATGATGTGCGGCTGGTGGCTGTTTCCGATGGCGTGGACAGCGACGAGGGTGAAGACGATTTCACCCCGTTCAAAAACATTATGAATGCCACCCTCTCATAAAGAATGACATCACACGCAGGACATAGCATCCCTGTTACCTCCGACAAAGCTGGTTTGTATCACACTTTATGCCGAACCCGTATTAGCGGTAGCGGCTACCAAAATGATGGGGGTAACACAATGAATGAATTGAAACCGAGAATCCATGACGAGGCAAATGGCCTTGATTATGTCCTTGCCGGGGATTACTACATCCCGGCTATAGAACTGCCGGAGGACGATGACCGCCCCATCGGGAAGTGGGGGCGGATGCACCGGGCTTACCTGGAAGAAACAAATCCGCTTCTGCTCAACCACCTGATTTTGACGGGCAAACTGCACTCCTACCTTGCCGCTCTCAATGAGCAAGCGCAGGACCGTTGCAAGCTTATCATCAAGCAGATGGCCGTTGACGAGGGCGTGACCGAGGACTTGAAGCGGCGGTCGCAGTGGGAGTGGATTAAAGCTATGAACAGCATCGTGAGCCGCGCAGAGGAAATCATCAAGGGCGAGATAATCAACGCTTAACAGGTTCAAAAACCCGACAAATGCACTGAGACAAAAGCATGAACGCTAAAAGGAGGTTTGCTTATTGCAAGCCTCCTTTTAGCGTTCTGTGCATTACATTTGTCTGAGATTTAGGTATGACCTGCTGAATATAAGCCGGTTTCAGTATTTGTCTGTCTTTCTGCCGTTACAGTCCCTGCACAACATCTGACAGTTTTCGGGTACTGTTTGTCCGCCTTTGCTCCAAGGCTTAATGTGGTCCCCTTCCATATCGCCAAATTCAAAATGGCGATGGCAAATTGGACAAATACCGCCCTGTCTGCTGTACGCAGCCATTTTGTCACGCTTGTCAAAAGCCCTTAAATTGAGCAACCTTCCGGCGAACGGGTCCGCATCTCTGCACAGTAAAAATTCATAAATGCCTTTGTTTTTCTGCACATCGTCATCTTCATGTAGCCGCTTTACTTCTTTATCCATTACAGAGGAATTGTAGCTGCGGCTGTGATAGGCATTGTAAAGATGGCACCAGTCCAAGCCTTTCATATCAGCGTAGTATGTCGGGAAAATCTTTTGCGCCCAGTTAATTACATCCTGAAAATACTGCCATAATTCATCTGCGTCCGCATCCGATTGATGTGCTGACATATACTGCGTAATATCTTTGATGCTCTGGAATTCGCAAATTCCCGCAAGTGCTTTCTCCAGCAGTTCCTGCCGGTTTGGGTCTCCTGTAATATACCGATCTGCAAGCCCTTTGGCGGCGCAGGTGCGTTTGGAAAAATACCGCTTTGCATCGCTTAACCAGGACCCAGTGTAAACTGAGTTGCGAAGTTCCTGTTCCGTCAGCTTCTCTCCGGCAATATTGACAACACGGAACCATTCCAATTTCTCCGACTCCTCGCCCTCGCAAACATATATCATAAACGAATAATCCATAAGGGCTTTATATAAATCATCAGGCAGAGAATCACAGTAATAGGCTTTTCCTGACAGCGTGATAGGAAACTTATGCTGTAGATACTGCATCACTGAAAGGGTTCTCTGCTGTCCGTCCAATATCTCATAAGTATCCGCGCCGGTTTTGACCCAGTACATTACATTGAGGGGAAAGCCTCTTATTGCGGTATGAATCACCGCTTCGGCCTGTTCCTCGTCATACACAAATTCCCGCTGGTAGGCCGGGCGGATAGCCAGCCTTCCATCATAGGCGAATACGCCGTCATCGCCGCTATCGGAATAGCCGCTAAAAATATCCCTGACCTTAATTGCTCTCGGTTCGATCGTCATCATAGCTTATCTTCTCCTCCGGATGAAAATTCGCTTGAACACAGCCTTTGCCTCTCCATCATTGTTATAATATACTGGGGCCTTCATATTTGCCGTATAATGTCCTTTTCCTCCGGCTTTCCTGTAATCGTCCATCCATTGTTGCCCAATCTCCCCCATTCCTATCTGTTCCGCCGCTTCACGCCATTCGGCGCAGCCAATAATCTCAAACTGCTCCGGGTTATATTTGTCCAAAAAGGTGATAGGTACGCCCATAATCCCGCTACATCTTACGCCGGATAATAATTCGGTCATAGAGCCGTCTATACCTTGCGGCGTTTGATGACAACTCTGTCGTAGAGGCATCGGAAGAGGAGCTTGCCGCGCTGCGCTCCGGCTCTCTCTCTCTCTCTCTCTCTCTCTCTCTCTCTCTCTCTCTCTCTCTCTCTCTTTCTCTCT
>Ga0129317_1001434_pt1 | contig 17526 bp, 11 predicted proteins | sample Cm1ome_FD_94430 | JGI IMG/M metagenome (GOLD analysis project Ga0129317, IMG submission 94430) | Eastern black-and-white colobus group fecal microbial communities from Wisconsin, USA - Cm1105 metagenome | ecosystem: Host-associated > Mammals > Digestive system > Large intestine > Fecal | place... | reverse complement strand
TTCAAGCATCGAGCGAAGCGAGAAACGAACGACAACTTTACGATTATCAAAAAGTTGCCGTTGGAACAGTAATCGCCTGTTTACGGGCTGCCGTGCATGTGATGCAAGAGACAGATTATTCAGTGCCTCTTGAGAGGCTTGCCGGTAATATGCCCTTCTGGCGAGAACAGTTCTGCCCGCTCCTTCGGACGGGCATGACACAGACGGCGGACGGTTGTTGCGCCATGGGTGACAGGGCCTCTTGAGAGGCGTGCCGGTATGAAGACCTTCTAGGGCTTACATAAGACCCCCGGATTAGCCGGGGGTCATGACTTTCGGTGCAGGGAAGTAGGGCGCCTGCCGGAGCATCGGCGGAGACGATTGCGGCATCTCTTTCGCCTGCGCAGGGAACTGAGCATTCCGTGGAGCCTCAGCGAAAAACGGCCATGCCCCTGCTTTTAGCGGGAAATCAGTCTTCCTTTTTCGCCGGTTCGGGGACGGGGACTGAGGCGGTTTTGGACCGCTTGGCCCGGCGGCTGCGGCGCACCGCACGGATGATGAAAAGGATCGCCAGCACCGGCAGAACAAGGAAGAGCAGGATGCTGGGCAGCGCTTCGACGGCGAAGAGGACAAGGCCCTCGGCGATGTCGCCCATCCGTTCGACCGAACGGCTCCATGCCGCAGCGATCCGTTCCCCAAACGATTTGGGCTGAATGGACGGCTGCTGATAATCAACCACCTCGGAGAGGTCGATATTCAGCGTCGAGTAGGCAACCTGGCTGTCCATCCTCCGCAGGGAGGCGGTCAGCGATTCGATTTCATAGCGCACTTCAGAAAGCGCCTGTTCGAGGGTAATTACGTCGTCGAGCTTCTCGGCCTTTGAGAGGATGTCAAGCAGCCGTTCCTCCTGCAGCTCGAGGGAGCGCAGCCGCGCCTCGCTGTCAAAATAGCGGTCGGTAATGTCGTCGGACGAGGTGCTGCGGGAGACGATATTGCAGAAGCCTCCGGCGGCGCTGATGACTGCGTCGAGCTGTTCGGCGGGGACCCGGGCGGTGATCGAGGCGCTGCGGGAATAGTAACCGCTCTGGCGGAGGCTGCGGCCGTCCTCGCTCTGGCTTTCGATATAGCCTCCCTTTTCGGAGATCAGGGCCGAGAGGGAAGAGAGGGCTGTGTCGAACTCCTTGGTTTCGAGAGAAAGCCAGGCGTTGCGCACAATTTTTCGGGAGCTGTCCATCGGAGTGCTCTCTCCGGCCGCGGAATTCACCCTGGCCGCCGTATCATCGGTTGCTGCCTCGGTCATTGCCACGGCGGCGGGCGCCTCGGCCGCCTCGGGCGCAAAGTCGGCCTTCATCATCGAGGGCGAGGCATAAGCGGCGGTCGAGGAAGCGGATGAGCCGGAGGAGGCCCCGCAGGCAGTGAGGGCAAGGCAAACTGCAAGCAGCAGCGCTGCAAGAGAATAGCAGGAATTTCGTTTCATCACAATTCTCCCTTCTGTTCGTTGAAAAGTGGGTCCTTTCATCAACATGGTGCAAAATTGGCAAAAAATTGTTGCGGCCGATAGTCCGGTGAAGAAAATTTACTTTTTGGGCCGAAAAGGCAGCTCTGCCCGGTAAAACGAAATCCCGTCCGGAAATTCGGACGGGATTTTAACAAACAGTTAATTACTTGGTGAAATAATGTACTGCGCCGAGGAAGAGCTTCTGTTCTTTCGCACCGGGGATATTCTTGTGCACGAACGCCCCGCAGCGTTCCGAGTGGCCCATCTTGGCGAGAATTCGCCCGTCGGGGGAGGTGATCGCCTCGATGGCGCAGTCCGAGAAGTTGGGGTTATACTCGGTGTCGAGGGTGGGGCAGCCGTCGGGGCCGACATACTGCGCCGCGATCTGGCCGCTTTTGGCGAGCTGTTCAATCAGGGCGGGTTCGGCGACAAAGCGGCCCTCGCCGTGCGAAACCGGAATCATGTGGATGTCCCCGACCTTCTCATACATGAGCCAGGGCGAACGGTTGGAGCAGATGCGGGTGGCAACCAGCTTGGACTGGTGCCGTCCGATCCGGTTGAAGGTGAGGGTGGGGGCGCTGCCGGTCGGTTCGACAATCTTTCCGTAGGGGACGAGGCCGAGCTTCACCAGCGCCTGGAAGCCGTTGCAGATGCCCAGCATCAGGCCGTCGCGGCGCTCCATGAGGTCGGCAACCGCGTCGCCGATGCGGGGATTGCGGAAAAAGGCGGTGATAAACTTGCCCGAACCCTCCGGCTCGTCGCCGCCCGAGAAGCCGCCGGGCACCGCGATGATGTTGCATCCGCGGATCAGGCGCTCGAATTCGCGGGCCGACCACTCGATGTCGGCGGCCGAGAGGTTGCGGACGATAAAGGTTTCGGTCTCGGCGCCGGCGCGTTCAAAAGCGCGGGCGGTGTCGTATTCACAGTTGGTTCCCGCAAAGACCGGCAGCAGCACCCGGGGCTTCGCCGTTTTGACAGCGGGCGAAGGCCAAGAGGAGGCATTTTCATCGGTGAAGGCGGGAACAGCGGTTTTAGGGGTGGGCAGGCGGTAGGGATAGACGGGGGCGAGCCGGTTGGCATAGTCCTCGAAATATCCGGCGAGATCGTAGGTCCGCCCCGCATGGGTGAGGGTAAAGGAATCGACCGTCTCGGCAATCTTGATCACCCCGGCCGGAATTTCATCGCAGGAGATAATAACGGCGGCGGGGTGGCGCTCGAACCAGAAATCGTCGGAGAAGCCGTCGCAGAGGGTTACGCCGATCCGGTTGCCGAGAGACATTTTGAAGAGGCCCTCCGCGATGCCGCCCGCCTCGCAGACCCATGCCGCGCGGACCCGATGTCCGGCGATGAGCTTTTCGAGGCCGTCGATCATCTGGCGGACGCTGTCGAGATCGGGCACACCGTTCTGATCGACCGCCGGCATCATCAGCCCGATCTGGGAGCCGGCGCGTTCAAATTCGGGGGACAGAATGTTGGCCGCGTCGGCGGTCGAGACGGCGAAGGAAACGAGGGTGGGGGGCACGTCGATGTGCTCAAAGCTGCCGGACATCGAATCCTTGCCGCCGATGGCGCCGCACTCGAGGGCAAGCTGCGCGTCGAGGGCACCGAGCAGAGAGGCCAGCGGCTTGCCCCAGCGGGTTTCGTCGCGGCGCAGCCGCTCAAAGTACTCCTGGAAGGAGAGCCAGCAGCGTTTCCTCGAGCCGCCCGCGGCGACGACCTTGGCGATCGATTCCGAGACGGCGGTGACGGCGCTGGCATAGGGGTCGGTGATAGTGGGGTCAAAGCCGTAGGCCATGATCGAGGCGGTGTTGGTTTCGCCGCCGGTGACCGGAATTTTAGCGGCCATCGCCTGGGCGGGAGTCTCCTGCCAGCGGCCGCCGAAGGGGGAAAGGACGGTGTTGCCGCCGATCGAGGAATCGAAGCGCTCGACCAGCCCCTTCTGGGAGCAGACGTTGAGGTCGGTGACGGTGCGGCGCAGGCGTTCCCCAAACGAGAGGAATTCGCTGCTCGACAAAGCCGCGGCCGGAGCCGTCACCCGCACGCAGACATGTTTGGGGGCGCCGTTCGAGCCGAGGAATTCGCGGGAGAGGTCAACGATGGTTTTGCCGCGCCAGACCATCCGCATCCGGCCGGTTGCGGTGACCTTGGCCACGGGGGTTCCCTGCAGGTTTTCGGTCGCGGCAAGCTCGAGGAAGCGCGCGACCTTCTCCTCGTCGAGGACGACGGCCATCCGTTCCTGCGATTCACTGATCGCCAGCTCGGTGCCGTCGAGTCCCTCATACTTCTTGGGGACAGCGTCGAGGTCGATATCGAGGCTGTCGGCCAGCTCGCCGATCGCCACCGATACACCGCCCGCGCCGAAGTCATTGCAGCGCTTGATCATCCGCGCGGCCTCCGGGTTGCGGAACAGCCGCTGGAGCTTGCGTTCCTCGGGGGCGTTGCCCTTCTGCACCTCGGCTCCGCATTCGGTGAGGCTTTCGGCCGAGTGCGCTTTCGAGGAACCGGTTGCGCCGCCGCAGCCGTCCCGTCCGGTCTTGCCGCCGAGCAGCACGATGACATCCCCCAGCTCGGGCGCAGCCCGCACGACATTTTCAGCGGGGGCCGCGGCGATGACCGCGCCGATCTCCATCCGCTTGGCGACATATCCGGGGTGGTAGATCTCACGCACCAGCCCGGTCGCGAGGCCGATCTGGTTGCCGTAGGAGGAATAGCCCGCCGCCGCACCGGTGACGATCTTGCGCTGGGGCAGCTTGCCGGGGATGGTTTCGGAAATGGGCTTGAGCGGATCGGCCGCGCCGGTGACCCGCATCGCCTGATAGACATAGCTGCGCCCGGAAAGAGGGTCGCGGATTGCGCCGCCCAGACAGGTGGCGGCCCCGCCGAACGGCTCGATTTCGGTCGGATGGTTGTGTGTCTCGTTCTTGAACATCAAAAGCCACTGCTCGTCTCTGCCGCCGATATCGACGGTGATCTTCACCGAGCAGGCGTTGATCTCCTCCGACTCGTCAAGGTCGGGCAGCATGCCGCGCTTTTTCAGCACCTTGGCGCCGATGGTGGCGAGGTCCATCAGAGTGACGGGACGCGAGGCGCGTCCCACCTCGGCGCGCAGCTCGAGGTAGCGCTTATAGGACTGCCGCACCGCCGGAGATTCGATTTGCACGTGGTCAAGCTCGGTCGAAAAGGTGGTGTGGCGGCAGTGGTCGGACCAATAGGTATCGATCAGCTTGAGTTCAGTGAAGGTTGGGCAGCGGCCCTCCCCTTTGAAGTAGTCCTGACAGAATTTCAGGTCGTCGAGGTCCATCGCGAGGCCGTAGCGGGAAAGCATTCCCTCGAGTGCATCCTCGTCCATCTCCAGAAAGCCCTCGAGCACCGCGACGTCCGGCGGGGCGGGATAGTCAGTTTCGAGGGTGGCGGGCAGCTCCAGCGAGGCCTCGCGGCTCTCGACGGGGTTGATGAGATAGCGGCGGACCTCCTCCCTCTGGGAATCGGTCAGCCCCCCTTCAAAGAGATAGACCCGCGCGCAGCGGATGAGGGGGCGCTCCTTCTGGGTCTGGAGCTGGATGCACTGGGCGGCCGAATCGGCCCGCTGATCGTACTGGCCGGGCAGATATTCGACGGCAAAGAGGAAGCCGTCCGTTTCGGGAAGCCGGTCCCAGGCGAGGTCCACCTGCGGCTCGCCGAAGACGGTCATCCGGGCCGCGGCGAAGTCCTCAGGGGAAATCCGCTCGGCATCGTAGCGGTTGAAGATCCGAAGGCCGGTCAGCGACTCGAGGCCGAGCGCCGAACGCAGATCCGCGAGGACGCCGTCGGCCTCCACCGCGTAGGGGCGCTTTTTCTCAATGAAAACACGATATACCGCCATCTTCATTCTCCTTCTCTGTTTTACAATCGGTATTGATCGGGATGCCGTAGCACCCGCCTTCCACCACCCGGTCCAGGCGGACATCGATCCATCCTCCCGCGCCATGCGGGACCTGTCCGGGCGGAAAAACCTGCACATAAAGATAATTGTCGGTATAGCCGCCGCCGGTCGCCTCGAGCAGCACGCGGGCGGTTCTTCCGACCTGGGTTTGGGCGAACGCCCTGCCCGATTCCCGGCACAGCCGGACGAGCGCCTTCGCCCGCTCCTTTTTGACCGCCGGCGGAACCTGATCCGGCAGGGCGGCGGCGGCGGTGCCGGCGCGCGGAGAATATTCAAAGACGTGGCCGCGCAGCAGGCCGGCCGCTTCGACGGTGCGGCAGCACTCCTCAAATTCCGCTTCGGTCTCGCCGGGAAAGCCCGCGATCAGATCGGTGGTGACCGAGGGGTTCGAAAAGCGCCTGCGGATTCCCTCGACCGTTTCGAGGTACTGCCGGGCGGTGTAATGGCGGTTCATCCGTCGCAGCGTCGCGTCGCAGCCCGATTGCAGCGCGAGATGGAACTGCGGGCAGAGCCGCGGGAAGGCGGCGAGCGCGTCCCAGTCGGCGGGGGAGAGAAGGTCCGGCTCGACCGATCCCAGCCGGATGCGGAAATCACCCGGGACTTTTTCGCAGGCGGCGGCCGCTTCGGCCAGAGAGGAACCCCAGCCGCTTCCGTAGCGGGAAAGGTTGATGCCGGTCAGGACAATTTCGCGGTAGCCGGCAAAGACCAGGCGCCGCACCTCGGCGGTGATCTCCCCGGGCGGGCGGGAGCGGACGGGTCCGCGCGCGAGCGGAATGGCGCAGTAGGAGCAGAACCGGTCGCAGCCGTCCTCCACCTTGAGGTAGGCCCGCTGGAAGCTCTCGTCAAAGCGGCCGATTTCCAGCGGTTCGAAGGCTTCTCCGGGAGAAAAGGCGGGGATCGAGATGCGGCGTTCCCCGTCCTGCAGGAATCTCTGAACCTTCCCGACCAGTCCGGCCCGGTCGAGCGAGCCGGTGACAATGTCGGCCTCGGGCAGTGCGCGGGCAGCGTCGGGCGCAGCCTGCGGCAGGCAGCCGGTCAGCACCACCACCGCACCGGGATGCTCGCGGCGCACCCGCCGCACCGCCTGACGGCTCTTGCGGTCGGCGGCGGAGGTGACGGTGCAGGAGTTGATGACAAAAACGTCGGCCTCTCCATCCAGAACGACGGTGAAGCCGTTTTGTGAAAAAAGCCCCTCGAGGGCCTGGGCTTCATACTGGTTTACCCGGCAGCCGAGGGAAAGGAAGCGGACCCGCATAAAGCGCCCTCCAAACCGCAGGGGCGCCGCCCCTGCCAGATGCTTGCGATGCGAAAACGGAGGCGGAACCCCCGGAACAGTCCCTCCGGCCGGTTACGGCGAACTTACCGAGAAACGGAAGGCATTTTCGTATTTATTATACGAAAATTACGGGGGAAACGCAAGGCGTTTCGCCGGATCGGGCGGTGCCTAAAACGCCGAATTTCAGGGCCTCTCTCCCTCATAACTTGGTCATCACGCCGCATATACTGGCTTTGGAACGGCCTTTTCCCGGGAAAAGGCCGGCGGGGGCGCGAATTTTCCCGCGGGACGGATGCATGCTGCGTCGCTCCCGAGAATATTTTTCAGATGGATGTTACCAAGAGAGGCGGGGTGCAATACTATGAGTAAACGAGGTGCGCCGGCGGCGCTGTTTCTGGCCGCATGCCTGACGGCGGGGACGCTTCTGTCTCCCGCCGCGCTGGCCGCCGGGGAGGACGCCCTCCCCGCGGCGGCGCTGGTCAATCCTGAAATTCCCTGTCAGTCGGCGATTTTGATCGAGCAGACCTCGGGACGGGTCCTTTTTGAAAAGGACCCCGACACTCCGATGCCGCCCGCTTCCATCACCAAGATCATGACCCTGCTGCTGGTGATGGAGGCGCTCGACGCCGGAACCATCACGCTGGAAACAGCGGTCACCTGCTCGCCCCACGCCGCCTCGATGGGCGGCGCGCAGATCTGGCTCGAGCCGGGGGAGCAGATGACGGTGCATGAGCTGCTCAAGGCGACCGCCATTTCGAGCGCCAACGACGCAGCGGTGGCCCTCGGGGAGCTGATTTCGGGCAGCGAGGAAGCCTTCGTCGCGCGGATGAACGAGCGCGCGGGGGAGCTGGGAATGAAAAATACCACCTTTCAGAACGCGACCGGACTTGACGCGCAGGGACATCTGACGACCGCGCGGGACATTGCCGTGATGTCGCAGGCGCTGCTTTCCCACCCGCTCATCACCGAATACAGCACCGTCTGGATGGACAGTCTGCGAAACGGCGAAACCCAGCTTGTCAACACCAACAAGCTGGTGCGCTTTTTCGAGGGGGCGACCGGACTGAAAACCGGAACGACCGACGGCGCGGGTTACTGCCTTTCGGCCTCGGCGACCCGCAAGGGGCTTTCGCTGATCGCGGTGGTGCTCGGCGCGGACACCAGCGACCACCGCTTCGGCTCGGCGCGGGGACTGCTCGAATACGGCTTTGCCCACTATGAAGCGCGGGAGGTTCCGCCGCCGGACCCGGCTCTCGAGCCGCTGCCGGTGCGCCGCGGGGTGCGGCGGACGGTGGAGCTTGCCTGCGACGCGCCAAAACGCATGCTGCTGGAAAAAGGCAGGGGAGAACAGCTCACCGAACAGAGGGAGCTGGCCGGGGAGCTGGAGGCGCCGGTCGACGCCGGAACCCGGGTCGGAACGATTCGCCTGCTGCTCGATGGGGTGGTCGTCTGCGAGTACCCGGTCAAAACCGCCTCGGCGGTCGAGCGGATGACGATGAAATCCGCCTTCCCGATGTTCTGGGGCGAGCTGATCAGGATGGGTCCGGCCGGGGACGGGAACGGCTGAACGGTCCCTCGTTCACAGAGCAGAAACATTTTTTGTACAAATCCTTTTACGGTGTCATAATAATTTCATAGCCGGAAGGTTGAAAAAAGAGCGGCTTTCGTGTAAAATGATTACAAAGAGGAAGGAGTTGAAAAGCCTATGGCACTTTCCATTGATTTTACCTACCTCGATCAGATGATTTCTCCGGCCCGGCGCAGGGAGATTGCCCCCGAAATCCTTGCCGCGCAGAAAACCCTGCTCGGGAAAAGCGGGGCGGGCAGCGATTTCCTCGGCTGGCTCGACCCGGCTGCGCTCAATTCCCCCGGGGAGCTTTCCCGGCTCGAGGCCTGTGCGAAGCGGCTCGCCGCCCAGAGCGGAGCGGTACTGGTCGTTGGCATCGGCGGTTCCTATCTGGGGGCCCGGGCGGCGGTGGAATACCTTGTCTCCCCCCTGTATAACAGCATCCCCAAAAAGACCCCGGATCTCTGGTTTGTCGGCAACGACGTTTCGGCCTCCCACCTTGCGGAAGTGCTGTCCGCCTGCCGCGGGCAGGAAATTTCGGTCATCGTGATCTCCAAATCCGGCACCACCACCGAGCCTGCGGTTGCGTTCCGGGTACTGAAGAAGGAGCTGGCCCGCCGCTACGGCGGGGACGCGGCTTCCCATGTTGTGGCGATCACCGACCGGGCGCGCGGCGCGCTGCTGGCCATGGCCCGGGCCGAAGGCTATGAAACCTTCGTCATCCCCGACGACGTGGGCGGGAGATTTTCGGTGCTCACCCCGGTCGGCCTGCTGCCGATCGCACTTGCGGGGGTCGATGTCCGTTCGCTCATCGCGGGCGCCGCGGACGCCGCCTCCTCCTGTGCTTCGTCCGATTTTGACAGCAACATCTGCCTGCAGTACGCCGCGGCAAGGAACCTCCTGCTGCGCGCCGGCCGTTCGGTCGAACTGTTCTGCGGCTGGAACCCCTGCTTTACGATGACCGCCGAATGGCTCAAGCAGCTTTTCGGCGAAAGCGAAGGCAAGGATCATAAGGGCCTTTTCCCGGCGTCGGCCGCTTTTACGACCGACCTGCATTCGCTCGGTCAGTTCATTCAGGACGGCAGCAGGATTCTCTTCGAGACGGTCGTTTCGATCGGGGAGGATACGGCCAGCCTCTCGGTGGAAGCCGAGGACGGGGACCCCGACGGGCTCAACTATCTCGCGGGGATGCCGCTGGGCGAGATCAACCACAGGGCCGAGCGGGCGGTGGCGATGGCCCACCGTTCGGGCGGAACCCCTTCGATCATCCTTACGACCCCGTCGCGTTCGGCCTATGAATACGGCTGGATGCTCTATTTCTTCGAATTTGCCTGCGGGGTCAGCGGCTATACGCTGGGGGTCAACCCCTTTGACCAGCCGGGCGTTGAGGATTACAAAAAGAATATGTTTGCCCTGCTGGGCAAGCCGGGCTACGAGGCTCTGGCGGCACAGCTCTCGAACAAGTGATCAGGCGGGCTTTGGGGTACAAAGAACGCTCAAAATCTAGGAGGTAACAATTATGATTAAGCTGATTGTGGGACACAAGGGCTCCGGCAAGACCAAGACGATGATCCAGATGGCCAACGATGCGGTCAAGACCTCGAACGGCAATGTCGTCTGCGTTGAGAAGGGGATCCAGCTCAACTATGACCTCAACTATCAGATCCGTCTCGTTGACATCGACCAGTACGGCGTCAACGAATACAATGCGCTGCTGGGCTTCCTCTGCGGGCTGATGGCGGGCAACTACGACATCACCGACATCTTTGTCGACGCCACCTTCAAGATCTGCGGCAAGGACCCCGAGAAGTTTGCCGATATGGTCGAGCGCCTTTATAAGCTTACCTCCGCGAACGGACTGACCGTTGTCTTTACTGTCTCCTGCGAGCCGGAAGAGGTTCCCGAACGGATCCGGAAGTATCAGATTTAATCTGCCCCGGAAAAAGAGCGGAAATCCCCGCAGAGGGATTTCCGCTCTTTTTTTTGTTTCGGAGAGGGCGGCGGTGCAATAGCGCGCCGCCGCCCTTCCAGAGATTGGCTTTGGGCGGCGGGCCGGGGCGTCCTGCGGAAGAGCTTCGTACTCCCGAAAGGAATCCCCCTGCCAGTGGCGGATCGTCTTGGGCCACGGAGGCGCGGCGCAGCCCAGGCCGGCAAACTGCCGGATGCCGGTTTTCAGGCTGCCCTCGAAGTGGGCGTCCAGCAGCTCGGCCCGGTCGCAGCGGGAAGAGCTTCCCATCATCGAGACGCCGGTGGTAATCCCGAATTTCAGCCGTTCGGCAGCGGCCAGCGCGCCATCCGCATACCGGAAGAAGTCGTCGGTAAACCGGTCATAGATTTCGTTCGCCATCGAGATCCAGTGGGTGGACTGCTCCCCGAGGGTGCGGATCAGGCAGTGGCCGGCGTGGCCGTGGGCGTCGATCAGCCCCGGCAGCACGGCCAGACGCGTGCCGTCGATCGTCCGCCGGACGCCGGTGCCGGAGGGGAAGCTCCTCCATGGTGACAACCGAGGCGTTGGTGATCAGAAGGCCGTACATGGAAAAGTCCTCCTTTTCTCTGTGCGGCGCAGCGGACCGCCGCTCCGGCTTACGGTTTCACGATATGAACGTTCATGTGGGGATAGCTCATTTCCACGCCGTGGGAGTCAAATTCCTCCCCGACGGCCTCAAGCAGCGCGAAGCGCACATCCCAGTAATCAGGGGTGCGGACCCAGACCCGAAGGGTGTAGGCGATCTGGCTGTCGCGGTATTCGAGAATATTGACAAAGGGAGCGGGCTCGGGCAGGATCGCGTCAAAACGTGCGGCGGCGGCCAGCAGCGCGGCCTTGACCGCGGGCACCGGGGAAGTATAGGCAGCGCCGAATTCGAGGTCGATCCTCCGGTTCGGCTCAGCCGAATAGTTGACAACCTTGGCCGCGGCGATGTCGCCATTCGGCACGCTGATCAGCTTGTTGTCGATGGTGGCGAGCTTGGTGTAAACCAGCCCGATTTCCCGGACGGTGCCGCCGGTTTCTCCGGCCTCGATATAATCCCCAACGGCAAAGGGTTTCGAGAGCAGAAGCATGATGCCGCCCGCAATGTTGGAGAGGGTGCCCTGCACCGCGAGAGAAACAGCCAGCCCGGCAACACCTAGAGCAGCGATCAGCGAGGTGACCGGGATGCCGAGCTTATCCGCGACAATCAGGGCGGTGAGGATCAGCAGGCCGATGTTCACTGCCGAGCGCAGAAAGGCGCGCAGAGAGAGGTCGATGCGCGAGGCATCGATCGCGCGGTCCACCAACTTCATCAGCATCCTCTTTGCGAGCAGGCAGACGGCCAGCACCAGAAGGGCCGGCAGAAGATTCGAGAGGGTAATGCTGCCGATCGAAAAATTGGACAGCGCGGAAAAATAGTGGTTAATATCCATTGATTCTGATTCACCTTCCGTGTAATATGGCGGCGTTCAGCGGTGCTTCGCCCGGCCGGGCAGCAGCTCGGAAAGGACCTGACAGCCCACCCGGATACCGGGGACCCGGCCGGTTCGGCGGGGGTTGTGGCTGACGCCGTTTTTGCAGGGGATGAAGATCATGCCGGTGTCGTCCGGCGGCGTTCAGCGGTGCTTCGCCCGGTCGAGCAGCAGCTCGGAAAGGACCTGATAGCCCGCCTCGATGTCGGAGGGTTCGACCGATTCGGCAGGGTTGTGGCTGACGCCGTTTTTGCAGGGGATGAAGATCATGCCGGTGTCGGTCAGCGGGGCAACGTTCATCGCGTCGTGGCCCGCGCCGCTCGGCATGAGGTGGTAGGGAAGGCGGCAGTGCTCGCAGCATTTGCGGATGGCATGCATCATCGTCGGGGACATCTGTACGGGGGAGTCTCTGCTGATCACCTCGACGCTGCCCTGCACCCCGCGGGTGCTGCAAATTTTGCGCAGGCTGCGGCGCACCCCTTCGACGCAGCGGTCGATGCTGTCCTGATCGATGCCGCGGATGTCGATGCCCAGCACCGCATGGCCCGGAATCACGTTCATCGATTCGTTGACCAGACGGCAGCGGGTCACCGCCGCAACCGAATGATTGACCGACTCGAGCCGGCCGATCTTTTCCACTGCGAGGATCAGCTCCGCCGCGGCCGCGAGGGCGTCGTGCCGCAGGTGCATCGGGCAGGCGCCCGAATGGGCGTATTCGCCGGTAATTTCGACGGTCAGCCGGGTCGGGGCAGCGATCGCCTCGACGATGCCGATCGGCGTTCTGCGGCTTTCGAGCGACGGTCCCTGTTCGATGTGCAGCTCGGCAAAACAGAAGGCCTCCCGCAGGCGGCGGCGGCCCGGCTCGATGTCATCGGGGTCGAGGCCCTGCGCGCGCAGCGCGTCGTAAAGCGAAACACCGCCGGCGTCGATGCATTCCCTGAGTTTATCAGGCCCGACCCTGCCGGCCAGCAGCTTGCTGCCGACGGTGGGATAGTTGAAGCGGGCTGATTCCTCGGTGGGAAAGACGACCAGCTCGATCGGGCGGCGGTGTGGGATTCCCTCCCGCCTGATCTGGCGCATCGCCCAGTATCCGAGCATCACCCCGAGCAGGCCGTCGTACTTTCCGGCATTGCGGACGGTGTCAATGTGCGACCCGACCAGGACCGGCGCGAGCGAGGGGTCCTCCCCCTCGAGACGCGCCCAGATCGAGCCGGTCGGCTCCTGCCAGACCGCAAAGCCCTCCTCCTCGAGCAGTCCGGTGAGCAGAGCGCGGGCTTCGATGTCCTCGGGACTCATCGAAAGGCGCTCGCAGCCCCCGTCAGGGGTGGCTCCGATCGAGGCAATCCGTTCAAAAACTTCCAAAAATGCTGCGGTGTCAAGCTTCATGGCAGGGGCTCCTTTCTGTCACGGGTCCGATCGGTCAGTGGCGGTAGGTGGAGCTGCGGGAAAATCCGTCTGCAAGCTGATCGAGATAGCCGAAGGCCGCGGCGGTTCCCCTGGCGACGCATTCGGTGGGGTTGTCGGCCACCCGCACCGGCAGGTGGGTCTCGCGCTCGAGCAGACGGTCGAGGCCGTGCAGCAGCGCCCCGCCGCCTGTGAGGATCAGCCCGTTGCGGTGGATATCCGCCGCAAGCTCGGGCGGAGTAATCTCAAGAATCCGGCGCACGGCCAGAATAATCGTCTCAATCGGATCGGAGAGCGCCTCGCACAGCTCCCCGCGGGTGACGGTGACCTTTCCGGGCAGGCCGGTGCGCAGATTGCGGCCCTTGATTTCGATTTCGCAGTCTTCCTCCGGCGTAAAGAAGACGCTTCCGCAGGCGATTTTGGCGCGCTCGGCCATCCGCTCACCGATCAGGAGTCCGGACTTTCCGCGGACATACCGCACAATCGCTTCATCAAGCTTGCGTCCAGCCATCCGCACCGAGGTCTTGCAGACAATTCCGCTCAGCGAGAGCACCGCAACGTCGCTGGTGCCGCCGCCGATGTCGAGGATGAAATTCCCCTCGGGCTTCGAGATGTCGATCCCCGCGCCGATGGCGGCGGCGACCGGTTCCTCGATCAGATAGACCTTGCGGGCCCCCGCGGAGGCGGCGGCCGAGACGACGGCGTTCGATTCCACTTCGGTGACGCCGCTCGGGACGCAGATCACGACCCGCGGCTTGATGAGGTTGCCCGCGTAGACCTTCTTGATAAAATAGGAGATCATGGCGGTGGTCATGTCGAAGTCGGAGATGACTCCGTCCGAGAGGGGCATTGCGGCCCGGATCCGGTCCGGGGTGCGCCCGAGCATCTGCTGGGCGTCGCTGCCGGCGGTGATGATGTCGCCGGTGCGGGTATCGACCGCGACGACCGACGGCTCCTTGAGCAGCAGGCCGCGCTGGGCATCGTAGATGATGACGGTAGCGGTGCCGAGATCGATGCCGATATCGTTGGAAGGCATGGAAAAATTCCCCCTTTTATGTTGTGGACGCCAAAACCGCCTGCCCGCGCAGAAACAGGCTGCCCCAGACGGGCGGCGGTCAGAGATACAGATATGCAGGCGCAGGACTGCCGCAGACGAAAAGCGGTCAAATATACAGGCGCGGGGTTGCCGCAGCGGTCAGGCAGAGGACCTCCCGCGCGCCCGCTGTGAGCAGAAGCTGCGCACAGGCTGAGAGGGTTGCCCCGGTGGTGACGATGTCATCAACAAGAAGGACCCGCCCGCTGACAAAGCGCCCCTCGGCGCAGGCGTAGCTGGCGGCGGCATTTTTCAGCCGCTCCTCCATGGGTAAGGTGTGCTGGACCCGGCTGTTTTGATGCCGGGTGAGGAAATGATCCAAAACTTTTGCTCCGAGCACCGGGCCGATCCGGCGGGCAAGCGCCTCGGCCTGTCCGTACTGCCCCGGCTTTGCGGGGACAAAGGCCGCAATGTCCGGGACGGCGAGGCCCCGCGCTTCCCACCGCGCGATCATCAGGGCGGCGAGCTGGTCGGCGGCGCCTTCGTCCCCTGACTTGAGCCGGTCAAAGAGGGGGCGGACCGCCTCCCCGTAGGGAAAAGCCGAAAGGCAGAGGGAGAAGGACTGCCCGCCGCGGCGTTCTTCTCCGGGCTGGGACGCAAGGCGGGAAAAGCAGTCTTCGCAGAGGGCGGGACCGGCCGGCACCGGCTCTTTGCAGATGGCACAGCGCGGCGGAAAGAGAAGCAGCGAAGCCCATTCCCATGGGGAACGGCGGCTCATCCGGTTTCCTCCCGCGCGGCCTGCAGCCGCACCGCGAGGTTGGTATAGCGCAGCGTCTTGCGGTCGTTTTCGACCATGGCCGCCACTGTGCGGGCTTCACCGACCAGAATCAGAAGCCGTTTGGCGCGGGTGACGGCGGTATAAAGCAGGTTGCGGTAATGCAGCCGCCGGTGCCGTCCGACCAGCGGCATCACCACTGCGTCGAACTCGTTGCCCTGGCTTTTGTGCACCGTGACGGCGTAGGCGAGATCAAGCTCATGAATCTGATCGAAGGAGTAGACGGCCCGCCGGTCGTCAAAGCGGACCATAACCGAGCGGGAGGCGCGGTCGATCATTTCAATGAAACCGATGTCGCCGTTGAAGATTCCCAGACCTTCCTCGCCGTCGTCCCGCTCCCATTCGAGATCGTAGTTGTTGCGGGTCTGCATCACCTTGTCCCCCTCACGCAGCAGAAGCTGCCCGAAGCGGTGCTCGCCGCGGCCGGACTGCGCGGGGTTGAGCGCCTCCTGAAGCCGGCTGTTGAGCTCGTTTGTTCCGGCCGCGCCCTGCTTGGTGGGGGCGATAACCTGAATATCCCGGATGGGAGAGTAGCCGTAGGCCTTCGGCAACCTGCGGGCGCAGAGATCGGTGACGGTGGCGGCCGCCTGTTCGAAGGAGGGCGCAGGCAGAAAGAAAAAGTCGGCGTCCCGGCGGGAAAGCTCCGGCATCTGCCCCGAGACGATGCGGTGGGCTGAGGTGACGATCAGGGAATTGGCCGCCTGCCGGAACACCTCGTCGAGGTGGATGCAGGCAACCGCGCCGGAGTCGATGAGATCGCGCAGAACATTGCCCGCCCCCACCGAGGGAAGCTGGTCGGGGTCCCCCACCAGCACCAAACGGCTGTCGGTGCGCACCGCCTTCAAAAGAGACTGGAAGAGCACCGCATCCACCATCGACATCTCGTCCACAACCACCGCGTCGAAGGGCAGGGGATTTCTTTCGTTGCGTTTGAAGCGGGGGGCGCCTGCTTCGCTTCCAAAGTCAACCTCGAGCAGCCGGTGGATTGTCTTGGCCTCCCGGCCGGTGACCTCCGAGAGCCGCTTGGCGGCCCGTCCGGTGGGGGCGGCGAGGGCGACCTTCATTGCCCGGCGCTCAAAAAGGGTGATGATTCCATTGAGGGTGGTGGTTTTGCCGGTACCCGGTCCGCCGGTGAGGATCATCATCGGCTCGGATACCGCCGCCGCGATGGCGCGGCGCTGCCGGTCGGCGTAGGAGATGGAAAGCTCCTCCTCGAGAATGGAAAGCTCCTCAGCCGAAACCGGCTGTTCCTGCGCCGGAAAACGCATCATCAGCGCAAGCCGGTCCGCGGCATAGCATTCGGCCGAGTACTGCTCGGGCAGATAGACGTATTCGCAGCCGCCGACCTGGTCGATCACGGCGGCGCCGTTTTCGGTCAGCTCGAGTAGCGACCGCCGACCCGCTTCCAGCGGGACCTGCAGAAGCCGGCAGGCCGTATCGAGCAGCTTGTCCGCAGGCAGGCAGGCGTGCCCGTTGCCGAGGTTGTGGGTCAGCACATAGAGGATGCCGCCCCGGATGCGGCAGGGGGCGTCCGCTTCGACCCCAAGCCCGGCGGCAATTTCATCGGCCTGTTCAAAGGGAACGCCGATCTCCCGCTCGCAGAGGCAGTAGGGGTCGGCGCTCACCGTCTGCTGGGAAAGCCCGCCCCATTTCTTCCAGACGGCGATGGCGGTGGCGGCGCCGATGCCGCGCGCGGCCAGAAATTCCATGACCGCCCGCACCCCGAGGATGCGCCGGAACGCTTCGCCCAGCTCGACGGCCTTCTTCGGGGAGATTCCCCGGATCTGGGCCAGCCGGGCGGGGTCGTTTTCCAGCACCTCAAGGGAGCGGTCCCCGAATTTGGCGACGATTTTCTGCGCCAGCGCAGGGCCGATTCCGCGGACCGCCCCGCCCGAGAGATAGCGCAGCATCGCGGCGGCGGTGGCGGGCATCACCCGCTCGAAGCAGCTCGCCTTGAACTGGCGCCCGTAGCTCGGATGGGCGGTGAAGGTTCCGGTGGCGGCGATCTCCTCACCGGGGGAAAGCTCCATCGATTCGCCGACCACCGTCACCAGCTCGTCTTCCACCGCGACCTCCATGACGGTGAAGCCGGTTTCCTCAGAATGAAAGATGATTGATTCGATAACACCCTCCAGCCTGAGCTGCTCTGCCTGTTCCACCGCCGGTCCCCCCTTTTTTTCCGCACCGCTCCGCCGTCTTGCCGGGACGGCCCATATGAGCTTAGTATAATACAATTTCAACCACTTTGTAAACAGCGTCGTCGCCGATTGCCGCGCGCAGTCCGGCCGCATCCCCGCAGAACAGGTCCGGTTCGCCGCGGCAGAAGCGCCGGGCAATTCCGCAGGCTTCCTCCCCGGGTTCCTGCTCCAGCAGGAAGAGGACGGCGTTTCCCTCCCGCCGCGCGCGGTCCCGCTCGTAGATCAGCCGCGCCTCGAGTCGTTCACAATCCCCCCCGACCGGCAGGATGACCAGCCTGCGGGGCGGGTTCCGCGGACGCAGGAGGCTGCTCTTGAACGCCGGAGCCAGCATGGCGCAGCAGAGAACGGCTGCGGCGATGGCGATGAGAAGAAG